>ERZ724516.9-NODE-9-length-124700-cov-8.593124_pt1 | contig 124700 bp, 119 predicted proteins | sample MGYA00376049_ERZ724516 | MGnify/ENA primary metagenome ERZ724516 (study PRJEB28724, sample SAMN07190886) | activated sludge metagenome | isolation source: activated sludge of sewage treatment plant in Hong Hong | place: USA: Christiansburg, Virginia | collected... | reverse complement strand
AAGAACGCTGGGCTGTGAATGACGTAGTGGGGCGCTGGCAGCGGGGTCGGGTGCAATTCAACGTAATGACCGGACTTCACCTGGCGTGCGGTCTTGTTGGGCGCATGGCGGGCCTGCTCCGGGTCCGGGGCGAGATTGCGCAGCAAGGCAGGGTGCGCCCGTTGCATCAGGGCGGTGAAGGAGAGCGCAGGGGTGCTATTCATACAACTGGTTGCGGAATTTTCGAAAGTTGGAATTGTCTGCCTTAGAGAAAAATAAATCTGCCACTGCAGCAAATGCCGATATTTGGCGGCATTTTGTCAGCCAAGGAAGGTACTTGTCTCCGCGTAGAGGTGACATCTCCCGCATTTCGCGAACGGCCTCGTCCCACTATTTGGACTTGAAGTAGTTGCTCGGAACGCGCTCCAGATACTTCTTCATGACCCAGCCCGTGCGGTACTCCTCGTGTAGCCAGTGGTAATACTCGACCTCGACCCACTTGCCGTCTTTGTCGATGGCCCGAATCACTTCATTGGGCATGAGCTTTCCCTCGACGGCTGAGCCGTGTTCGGGTTTTAAACGGACGCTGGCAGGACGTTCACGCACGACAAAGCGCTCTTCGGGCGCCTTTGCTGCTTGCACGAGGGTCTTTTCAATGAGGACCGTGAGGCTCTGAATCTGCTGCACCTGCACCTGAAGGATGGCCGTAGTTTGCGTCTGAAAAGCTTCCGTCTTGGCTTTGTCCTGTTGGCTCGAAGTTTCTTGGTAGAGGAAGAACAAGATGCTCAATAGCAAACTCACCAAAGCAACGGCATCTGCCTGTTTGCGGCTTAAGAGGCCCCTCTCGGGCACGTCCTTGGACTCGTGCATGGAGCCGTCTGGCTCGATGCCAAGCAAGGCCAACTGCTGTTGTATGCCCTCAGGTCCCATTGCCCTTGCCAAAGCGGCTGCTGAGCCCCAATCGATAGTGGGTAACGCGACCTTGCCAAGCTGATCTTGAAGCTCCTTAAGTGAGCCCACAATGGCCAGAACTTCATTAGGCACTTTCCACTGTTTGTTGATGTGCTCGAAGTCTTTGAGGTAGTTCTGGATGCTACTGCCCACACCAAGGCTTTCAAGTAGCCGCTTAGTCTGATCCCGTGAGTCTTCTACCTGCTGTGTGAGCATCTGCGCCACTGACCCAATTCCCAAGGAACGCTCCGCAATCCCCTCTATGTAGCCGCGGACTGAACTGCCTTCCTTTAGCTCCTTGATGAGTTGCTGCGTGGTTGTGTCCCCCAGAACACTTTGGCGAATGTCCACCATCGGGTCGAACATCTTTCGCATCTGCTCCTTCTGGACACGTTCAGACTCCTGCCAGGCTTTATAGGCAGACCCAATGGCTGAGCCCGACCCCAGGAGGTCTTGGTACTGCCGGGCTATGGTCATGGCAGGCGACTGCAAAGCTGTGAGTTCCTTGGCCACCTGTGCATAGACTGAACCCGCTGCAAGGTCTCGCACCTGCTTCCCGATGAGGTCGGTTTCAAGCACGGCCTTGCGCCAGGATGAACGCTCCGCTTCCATTCGGGTCACTTCATGGGCAAGTGAGCTACCGAGCGCTGCCGCTTTAGCTTGTTCTAGGGCCAAGTTGCCTGAGCCTAACGCTTGGCGAATTTCGCGCTCAACGCTCTGAATTTTCATAAATCTCTCCCTGCTACTGTCTGAGTTTACGGGGGTGTGCCATTGATCGCATTTCCAAGCGAAGGAAAACGGCCCATCGGGCCTTTTTTTGAAAACCCGATGCATCAGTCTGAGGTGATCCCGAAATGGTGCCGCAGGACGTAATGGCCCCCATAGGGCCAAATGGCGACTATCAAAGAATTTAGGAGCCACCCATGAAGGCAAGCAACAGCAAAAACGCGACACCCGCACAGTTCCTCGAATACCTGCGCGAGAGCAAAGGCATTGAGCATGCACGCCACATGCGCGATACGCTAGGTTGGAGGTGGAAGCCATCGGCGATCTACTGGACGCTGCGACGGTATTGGATGGCGTGGGTAGTTGCGGCCGGATCGTTCGTGGTCTGGCTTACCGGCATCCTTTCGAACGTAGGACTGCTAGGCTGAGAATCACCCAGCAGTCTTTGAGGTCACAACCTTAGCCGCGCGGACGGCTAAAGACTGCCTACGCAAACGCCGGCCGAGCGTTTTTCTTAGGGAGAAATTCACCGCTCCGCTAAGGTTTGTCGGTTGAGGTGCTGCATGTTCTTCAACCGTCAAAACATACGGATTAAGAGTCCGTTGCTTATGGTGGCGATGCCCTAAGGACACCCATTGTTGGCGCCGACGTCAAGTTGACCCGGGCTGCCGATATTCAGTGACCCAGAGCGATGTATCTGAAATTGTTGCTGGGCGCGGGACTGCGGCTTGCCGTGGTGGGTCAGTCTAAAGTCGGTACGTGGGTCAAAACTGTGTCGGCGCGAACACTGTGTCGAGGCTCGGGTGGGGGAAAGAGTCAATCCACTCAGATAATCACTGACAATTGCGCACGCAAAGAAGCGCTGTTAGGGACAAAAATGATCGATGAATGGCACGCAGGCAAAGTTTCACACGTACGGAAACCAAAACCGGTAGATTTCAAAATTTACTGCGATGAGAGTTGCCACCTTGAACATGATGGCAACGACGCCATGGTGTTTGGTGCTCTTTGCTGTGATGCTCCTGCGGTCGAGCCGATTGTTCGCGCGATCAAAGAACTTCGGAATCGGTTCGTTTATCACAATGAGATCAAGTGGTCAAAACTGATTGCAAAACAACTACCCTTTTATCTGGAGCTGATCGACCTTTTCTTAGGTTCTGGTGGATTGCGTTTTAAGGCCACCGTAGTTAAAAACAAATCTCTACTTGACCACACCCAGTACAACGGCGGCTCTCATGGAACGTTCTACTACAAGATGGCCTTCTACACACTGCGCGATTTTTTGGACAAGGAGAAGGTGTATCGCATTCACTTGGATTACATGGACACCCAAGGGAATCAACGCACGCAGAAATTAATCGAGATCCTCGGCGCCGCCAAACCTTCTGTAACCATTAGCGCTCAAACGATTAGGTCACATGAATCGCAACTGATACAGCTTTGTGACTTGTTAATTGGAGCAATGTCTTATTCCAAGCGCTTTGATGCCCAGAAGCGCAGCGCAACAAAGGCGAGGATTATTGATCATCTTGAGAATAAGCTCGGAAGAGTTCTGCCAGACAGCACTCCCCCATGGGAAGACAAATTCAACATCTTTGTCTTTAGCCCACGAAAGGCAGCGTAATGGGGCCGCTTTTAAACCTTGGGAAAGTTGAAGCTACCGCAATCATCGACTTTCTGTATTCCATTTTTCATCGAGACTTTGTCGCACAACGCACAAATTTGGCTGGATCAATTTGGATTGATCCAGAAAGCCATCGGCTCGATGATGGCAAGGAGCAGTCCTTCTGGCACCTAACCACCCGTAGCAATGAAGTGCCGTCACGGGTGAATGGGCGCACCGTAATGGTCAAGGAGCGGCTCACCGACTACAGACGATGCGAGCGGCTTGAGTGGGTAAAGTTGATTGTCGACAACCACACAAGCTCCAACGTCCATTGCTTCTATCACCGTGAATCAAACGTCAAGAAGAGCATCCGGCTATATCTATGGGCTCACCAACACGATTTTGTGGTGATCTTGCAGAAGCTCGGCAAAAGTCGATCCGTCTTGGTAACTAGCTTCTATGTTGATCATCAAGGTAAGCGCGAAGAATATGCGCGACGCCATAAGCGCTACAACAGCGGTAACGACCCTGAGCTGGCAGGATGTGAGTGGTTCTAATGAAAAACGCCGCCCAAGAGGGCGGCGTTTAAAATTGGTCGCCTATTATGGACCGGGCGTGATCTTTCGATCCGGTCACCTCTTTCTACGCAATGGTAGGTGAGCGATGTGAAGTATCGTCCATTTCTCCGTAAGGATGCAAATTGACTTTAACTATCGTTGCTTTAAGAAGGGGTATTTGTTGCAAATTTCAAGAAGATTGTAGAAAACTTCCAAAATTTGTAGAACCGCCTCAGAACCCGGAAAGTGTTGGCGCCGGCGCCAAATTGACCCTGGCTGCCGATTTCCCCTGACCCAGCGAGATGGCGTGGATTTCGTTGCTGGGCGCGGGATGGCAACCCTTGCGGGCGGGTCAGTCCAACGTCGGCGCCCAGGTCAAAAACGAGTCGGCTCCAACATTTACACATTAGCAGTTGGGTACTGCATGGGCAGCGCATCTAGCGGGCTTAATAAGCAAATCGTATATCAACCCATTACCATACGTCCTTAGGACGTATGGTAATGGGTTTTAAAACAAATTTCAAGCGTAGTTCATTGGAAAAGTTTGTGAAAACTAAATGGCTTGCCAAACTTCAACACTGGGGGTAAGCTACGTCCTAAGGACGTAGCTTACCCCCGCCCTTCAAAAACAAAACTGCCTCCAAATAAGAACAAAGTCTTGGGGGTCATTCGCATTGAAAACTGATTTTTTTCGGATTTGACTTTTAGTTAAAAGCCATCTACCATCCGTCCTAAGGACGGATGGTAGATGGCTGAAAAGCAACTTCAAATATCAGCAGTGATAGCTCAGCAGTTGAGCCGGGAGGGTGCAGTCGCGCTTACTCGATACGACCTGGCGCGACGCGTCTGGTCTATCTACAAGCAAACAAGCATCGACGGGGTGCCTCTGAGAAAGCAAAGAAACGAACTAGACCGCACAACATTCGCACGAGTGGAACATCAACTCGTGACAAATGGCGTTTTGCTTCCAGTCGCAGGATTGCCTACAGGAGCTGCTTACACCCTAGTAGGCGCGAGCGCTTCTGACCCTCGGGTACTCGCATGCGCAATAGATCCGTTTTGCTACATATCGCACTTGAGTGCAATGGAATTCCATGGCCTTACCGACCGCATGCCAGAATTTCTCTACATATCCTCCCCCGCCCCGACACAGTGGCGTCAGTTCGCCGATATACGGATGCAAAAGGATTTTGGTGACGACTATTCAAGATACACGGAAGTAGGGATTGCTTCATTAACGAGAACCACGTTCACAAAGTTGAGTGGCCGGATAGTGCATCAGTTTAAAAGTCTTCACTTGGGTGCCTTCATACATATCAAGGACCAACATATTCGGGTTTCGACAATTGGACGAACCTTCTTGGACATGCTCAGAGAGCCTTCCTTATGTGGAGGTATTGGCCATGTCTTTAACGTTTTCCACGAAAACGGTAGTCCCTATTTCAATTTGATAATTGATGAAGTCAACCAACACGGCAGCGGCATCGATAAAGTTCGGGCCGGCTTCGTTCTTGAGAACATTTCAAAGATCAGCGACCCTCGAATTGATGCGTGGGTAGAGCATGCACAGCGCGGGGGATCTAGGAAGCTGGATGCAACGGCCGATTACAGCCCCCACTTTTCTGAAAAATGGGCGCTCTCAATAAATACGCCGATTTCAAAAGAATGGATCTGAATGGACAACATCAATCTGGCGGAATGGGCTGCTGAGGAGACAGATCCCGCTCGCAAAAGTTTCCGCCAAGCCGTGCATCTTATCCTTCGAGCCATTGCGACCTCGGAGGTGCTATCGCCTTTCATGATCATGAAAGGTGGAATACTTTTAGCGATTCGCTATCATAGTTCGCGATTTACAAAAGACGTTGACTTTTCGACAACAACACCCATACAGCAGGTCGACATACCACTCTTGCTGCAAAAGTTTGAAAACTCGTTGCACCCAATTAGTGCTACGAATGAATATGGCTTGGCGTTGTCCCTCCAATCACACAAGATCAAGCCCCCAAATAGTCCGGCAGTCTCATTTCCAACCCTTCAGTTGAAAGTGGGATATGCAAATCGACTCAATGCCGGGGAGATGAGAAAAATCCAGCTTGGGCAAGCCCCCAGGACCATTCAAATTGACTACAGCTTCAACGAGTGGGTATCGGAAACCGAGGCCCAAGCAGTCGACGGCGGCATACTGAATATGTATGCATATCACGATCTAATTGCCGAGAAAATCAGGTCAACTCTTCAACAGCCGATTAGAGATCGCTCAAGGTTTCAGGACATTTACGACTTATTCTTGCTGTTGGCGGGCACCACACCAACAGCAGAAGACAAGCAGGCGGTCCTCGACAAACTGCATTTGGCATCCTTAGATCGCGGCGTTCCAATATTTAAGCTGGCCATGCGCCAGCCGGAGGTCATTGAATACTCTCAAAGGGAGTATTCAACAATCGCACCGTTGATCACGGATCCACCGGAGTTTGCCACTGCATATCGGGTAGTCAGGGAATTCTATGAAAGCCTACCCTGGGTAGAACCAAGCACTGCTGCACATCGCTAAAGGCCTACCGGAAGCGTGCGAGTTTGCCAATTGTTGTGCTCAGCCGAACAAATTCGGCAAAGCCGCTTTCTCCGCTACATCAATTGGATTGTGCCCTTCAAGAATCACCTTCAACAGATGCTTCAGCATGTTGGACAGTCCTCTTCCCGACCACGCCCTTGGGCCAAGTTCTTGCGCTATCCCGGGTCAACACAGACGGGTGGGCGCGGATTTGGAGCCCTGAAGGACGTCGAGGCTCATGAGGCTATGCGCTAGACGGTCGCCTTTTAGTTGCTCGGGTCAATTCGTTGCGCTACTGGTGCAGTGTCCTGAAAACTCACAGCCTCTTTCCCTGCGGGCCTGATGACAACCGTGTTGGCCATCTTGTCATGCCAGCCTTGCTTCTTCCGGTCAAAAGCCACCCAGAAAATCCCTACGCCCAGAGGTATCCCGCCGACGAAGTAGCCGACATACCGAATCAAGAACTGTCCTGTCGTGGGTTCTTTGCCGGTGGTCGCATCAACGATCTTGGCACCCATGGCCATTTTTCCGGGCGTTGCACCGTACTTAATCCAGAGGGCAATCACGATTGCCAATGGGATGATCCAGTTGATCAAAATGTCCTTTAGTCCGGTAGTTACGTACGTACCGAACAGAATGTAAGACAGAGGGACCAGTACCACCAACAACAGCAGAGTATCAATGAGCGACGCACCCACGCGCGCCCAGAATCCCACGTACTCAAGCTTGGAGCGAACCCCGGTATTTTCTATTGCCATGTCCATCCCTTTTTAAAAACCGTGCCACTTCGAAGTGGCCTTGTATGTCTGCATTCTCTTCGACCGCCAACCACTTGGCGTTTATGCCGTTTGCGGCAGGCAGCGAACCAGTGCGGCTATGTTGAATGTGGCCGAAAAATTCGCGTCCTGGAACAACGAACTTTGTGAACCATCTGTCCCACTGACCTTCCGTTGGTCTTGCATCCGCCCATGAGAAGGAGGCTGTAGCCCAATCTCCTGCACTAGGCCCTTTTGCAAGTTCCCTGCTGCATCTGTGGCGGAGAGTCCACTGACTGACGTGACGAAGGGTAGGTCAAACAGCCTGTTGCTGAATCTAGTTCGTTCTAATATACTGGATGCATGTACAGTTATATGAAGCCAATGGCACCGGTGCCGGTGGCCAGTTCTCCAATGTTGGTGCAGTACCTGGAGAATCAGGTTTGTGCCGGATTTCCATCCCCGGCAGAAGACCTTGGGGCCGAACGAATTGATCTTGCATCGTTACTGGGCACCGAGCGCGAAGACACCTTCTTCATGAAAGTGTCCGGCCAGAGCATGGTCGATCTGGGGATTTTCAACAACGACATCGTGGTCGTGAGCCGAGGACGTCGTCCCCGTGATGGCCACATCGTGGTGGCAACCGTCGATGGTGAATTTACCGTCAAGCAACTCTACAAGAAGTTCGGTCGCATCAAACTCAAGGCCGCCAACCCAACCTTTCCCGACATTGTTCCCAAGGATGGTCAGACTATCGCAGTCTGGGGCGTGGTGACCGGCGCCATCAAGATTTTTCCTGTTTGAGTGGAGGAGGTTAGGAGTGGACTATCAACGCTTTCTGGACGCGCAGGAGCCGGTCTATGCAGACGTAGTGCGTGAATTGCGCGCTGGCAACAAGCAGTCCCACTGGATGTGGTTCATATTTCCGCAGTTGCGCGACCTGGGTCGCAGCGGCACCGCGCGCTTCTATGGCCTCGAGAGTCGGGCTGATGCCATTCAGTACCTGGCGCACCCCGTTCTTGGATCTCGGTTGAAGGAATGCACGCAACTCATGCTGGCGCGCCCGAACAAGACTGCGTTGGAAATCCTGCACGAACCCGACCACATCAAGTTCCGATCCTGCATGACGCTGTTCAAACTCGCGGATCCACAGGAGCCCATGTTTCAGACGGCGCTGGATGTGTTCTACAAAGGCCTGCCTGATGAGATGACCGTGCAGTTGCTCAATCGCATGGGCAAATGAGTAGCGGAGCAAGATCGTTCGAATCGTGGGAATTGGGTATGTATGCACTGGTGGACGGCAATAACTTCTTTGTAAGCTGCGAGCGCGTGTTTCGGCCCAGCCTGGAAGGTATTCCGGTCATCGTCTTGTCCAACAATGATGGCTGCGCCATTGCCCGCTCCAATGAGGCCAAGGCCCTTGGCATCAAGATGGGGGCACCCTGGTTTCAGATCAAGCATCTGTCGGAGGACGCAGGGCTTGTTGCGTTGTCTGCCAACTTTGCGTTGTATGGCGACCTGTCAGACCGGATGATGAGCCTGGCGGCGCAGCTGGGTCCGCAACAAGAGATCTACAGCATTGACGAATCCTTCATTGATCTGGCCGGCGTGACATGTGACCTGGTGGAGCGCAGCCGCAAGGTCCGGTCCAGGATTTTGCAATGGGTAGGTATTCCATGTGGCATTGGCATCGGATCGACCAAGACACGCGCCAAGTTGGCAAACCACATCGCAAAGACCGCTGAACGCAAGCCCGGCATCTATCCAGACAAGATGGCCCAAGTCTGCCACCTGGAGAGCCTGGAGCCGGACGAACTCAATGCAAGCTTGGCGGTCACGGAGGTGGGCGAGGTCTGGGGCGTGGGCCCTCGCATCGGCAAGCAGCTTGTCGAAGGTGGTGTGCGCACCGTGCTGGACCTGATCAAAGTGGATCCGGGAACCATTCGGCGCAAGTTCTCCGTAGTTCTGGAGCGAACGGTACTGGAGCTGAGGGGCACACCCTGCATCGATCTGGATCATTCGCCTGGACCCAAGAAGGAAATTGCCTGCACACGGTCGTTTGGCCATTCCATCACTGAACTGCACCAACTGATTGAAGCGGTGACGGAATTCGCTTCCAGGGCAGCACAGAAGGTCCGCAAGCAAGAGAGCATGGCCTGCCAGATACTGGTGTTCATTCACACGAGCCCGTTCCGCAAAGGGCCACAATACAGTCGATCCACGACCGTCCCGCTCAGGCGCCCCAGCGCGGATACTGCTGAGATCGTCGGTGCGGCGCTTGCTGGTCTGAGGAGTATCTATCGCCCGGGGTATCTCTATGCCAAGGCGGGCGTGATGCTGCTGGATTTGCAGCCGAACGACCAACGGCAAGCAGAGCTGGATCTGGAAGATGACCTGCCAGTGGACCGCACCAGACTCATGGGTGCACTGGACGCCTTGAATCAGCGATTTGGGAGGGGCACAGTCCTCATGGCGAGTGCCGGCCTGGATGGGGACAAGCGGCAATGGTCCATGAAGCAGGAGCGCCGGACCCCGGGGTACACCACTCGCTGGGCGGACATTCCTGTCGTGAGGGCGTGAAAGTCGACTGGCAGGAAGATTTTGATACCAATTCCACACCCCACACGTAGACCTGTGTTGTCTCTGATGCTGGTCGGGACTTGCTGATAACGACACCGTTATTCAGGGCAGCAACCGACCCGAAGCAGACGTAGCGACCAATCAAGAGATTGCCTGACAGCCGACATTCGGGCTTTGGCCAAACCGCATCGCGGATGACAACATCTTGGGTGGTTCCTCTGATTCATGGTTGCTATGAGATGGCGAGCCTGTGTCGCTGGGCGCGCAATGCGTCGGCAGGGACCGCTTGGGTCAAGGTCAAAGTACTCCGTACGCGGTGCTACGCAATGTACGAACAAGGCGCCCCACTATGAACTGCACTCACGCACTTGAATCTGATGCTAAGTCAACAATGGGGTCACAAATTTCTCCAAAAACCTCATAAACGCTGATGCCGCAACGTTTGCTGCATACGACTGATACTTGTCGTTCTTTTTGACGTCACCCAAATCACAAACGGATTTCATTGCCATGAACTTAACTCCAGGGTCACAAGCGGCAACGGCTGCAAATACCCCATATATCTCCATATCAAGACCGGTAACATTCTTGTGTTGGTTGCTTTTAATTCGGTCTACAACACGGGAATCAGCAAGTACAGATGATCCCGTTGCCATTGGTCCTACTAGCAATTTCGGAATTTCGACCTTTACTCCAATCGCAAGGGGAGCGAGCGAATTCCAAAACTCGGTGTCCCGTTTGAACATCAACAACTGATTGCGTGTCGCATCATCAATTGCAAGCTGATGTGGAGCAATTTCGAAGAATTCGTTGCCATTTTTATCTGCGTACTTTCCACTTTGCCAATCCCAGGACATATCTGGAGACACAACATCGCCAATCGCAGCTTTCTTAGGAATTCCTGCGCAAATCCCAACCATTGCCACTAAGCTCGGCTTCAACTTTAGGACTGCCTTGGTGGTAAGTACCGCGGCACTCACCGGCCCCATTCGCTGACAAAATGCAGCGGCAATCACAATTTCTCGGCCATCAATTGTGATACGTCCATACCTTATAAGTTGTGAGCTATCTAGTGGCTCCAAGGCAGACCATTGCAAAGCCAGCCTCTCGACTGCTGAAAACTCAGGCTCCATGAGAGCAGAAACAACGAAGACGTCACATTTCTTCTGGTTTGGCCCCCCCGTCTTCTGAGCACAGACGAATGTGCAAATCTTTTCTACAGTTGTTAGAAATTCATCATTCGAGTCAGAATAGGCCAAGATGCCCCACGGTCTTCCTAAAAAGAAACTGTGAGCCATATTGGACAAACTAGACGATGCGCTGATGGGCAGAGAATAGGTGGGCCTTTTTAGATCGCCAAATCCATCATCTAGTTGTTGAAAGAGCGCAATCGCATGATCTTCATGCGCAACACCACCAGGTGTCTGTGGCACGACGATATCCGCTACAAAAAGATCGTATTGCCGTTCAGCCAGGAATTTTGCAGCATCATTTGCACACAAGGCAATATCTAGTCGCTCAATGATATTTTTTCCATTGCCGAGAAATTCAAGAAGACGATTTTTCTTGCTCGGATCATCTTCCATCAACAAAACGTCAATTTTCATAATTTACTCAATGAGTAGAGATAAGTGCTTGGACAACAACCGGTCCCAATCAGAATACGCAAAATCAAAATAAATCAATCCAGCAAACAGTTGTGGAAAATCGCGTTTCAACTGCAGTTCCAAGTCTTCATAACGAAGAGACTGCTTACCATCCGAAAGTGCTGGATATGAAGTTACAACCAATATTGGAATAAGGAGCTCTAGCCTTTCAATCTGCTCAAACACTTCGATTCCGCCAAAAGGCCGAGGTGTACCGCCGGACTTGCGGTCAACGATGTCAAAGGTTGGGAGCGACATGTCGGCAAGAATCAACTGAAACTGTCCGGCAGATACTTGGTCTAGTGCTGACCGAACTGAATGCGCACTAACAATCGTCGCACGCGGGACCTCTCTCTTGAGCACTGTCTCAATACTTTGTCTCTTACCGTCATCGTCCTCAATTAAGAGTATCCTGACAGAGGCACTCATACAGGAATCTCAGCAAAATCGATAGCTTCAGGCGCCAAATCAGTCAACCGAGAATTAGCACGCGCGGAGCTTACATAGATCAAATCGAAATGCAGTACAAACCGATTGCTTTCATCGAATCCAAAAGAAATTTCCGTTGCATCAGATTGCATAACAATTGCCGCTAGTTTGTATAGGCCAGACCCGCCTCTATCGGAGCGAGCGCGCTCACGATAGGCTTTTTTCTGAATATTTGAGCGAATCGCACTCAATCGGGGCTCTCTATCAGAGGGCTTTACGCCAGGTCCCAATTCACTAGAGACTTCAAAGCTGATGATCTTTCTGTCTTCGTGATACACGATTTCAATTTGGACTTTATTGTCGACCTTCTTTCCTGAGTGTTGCCCTACGTTGTCGAGCGCAATGTATAGCGCGTCGACAACGATCCGAAATCCGTGAGTGTCTAATTCAAGATTGGGAGGGACACTCGAAGAAATCTTTGGAAGAAAGCCGGGTCTTTGGCCAGTTACCATCGCAACCGCGACATCTACAGTTTTCTGCATCGAGTAGGTATTGCCCTCTTCGCCGACTCTAGGAACTCGAATCCAACTTGCAATTGTTGTAGCACCTCGCTGCAATTCCTCTGATCCTTGTTGAATCCTTGAGAACAGGGATGCATCTGTCATGCCCAATGAATGCAGTTCCTTCACCAGTTTGCTAAACAGTGCCGCAACAGATCGCTTAGTTGAGGACTCAGTATCAACACTTGCCGATCTCAATGTCAGAGAAAGGGAGGACCAAAAAATCTGCTGGCATTGCCTAGAGAATTGATCTACAGCATTACAGGTCATAGCCACACTCCGTGCCAATGCCAACATAACCACATTAACCTGAAGCAGGAATATCCCCTTGGGCTTGCTCTTCGAATTCACATGAAAAATCTCATCCCGTAAATTCGAAACCAAAAGATCAACGCCTTCCGAAAATCTTGCAAAGGCGGCGAAGACCATCTTTCTCTTCTTGAGTTCCAAAGGAGCACACAATTGAACGATACGCTCATGGGGCAAATATGCAGCTCCTGCTCTGGGACGTTGCCCGATCAGTCCCACTGCTTCCAGTCGACCGCGTAACTCACTAGCTATTGTGCCGTGGCGAATGCTGCGACCAACTGTTGTGTCCAGGCCTGCGACTGGATCGAATAGGAACTTGTCAAGTATCCCAGCGACCATCTCGCCTAGCAGGTCGTCTGCATCATTTCTTGGAATTTGAAAGGTTTTTGCAGACGGATTTTTCAAACTTTGCAGCACCTCTGCAAAAGAAGCGGAGGTCCCTATCCCCGACTCGACTAGCTTCAAATAACGTTGAAAGTCGTCAGCAAGTTCCTTGACAATAGAGTTCTCGACAGTTTGTTCGTCAACGTAAACTTTACTATCATCCAGCATATCTAGCCCGTCGTTAACCGCCAGCGTTTCTTCAATTTCGTCGGCCACTTGAATGTAGTTAACAACGTTTTCAGATCTAAGCTTGGCAAGCGCGCGCAGTACATCAGCGCGCAATTTTTGCGCCTTTCGACTCTCGCCAACGCCAGGTAACAATTCCAGTGTTCCGACGTCGCAAACATGGTAGAAAAAATACTCAACGAGTCTGAGCTCATTTGTCTTAATCAGAATGGGCACAAGGGCGTCAACACTCGTAACGCCATGAGACGTCATCATTTCCTCGACTGAATATCGCTTGTAAGTTTTGACCGCCCTGTCTTCAACCAGCCTCAAATAGAGATCCAATGCTATTGAGAACTCTACTGATGGGCCAATGTGTTTGATTCGCGACCATTTCGTTCCCTGAAACAATTGTGTCATTGGGAGAATTGACAATAGACGCTCATTCTCAAAGCCCGCCAAAGCCATCGTCCTTACACATGCAATTAAGTCGCCAAACTCAAACTGGAGATTTGCAGCGAGAACATGAAATATGTCTCTACACAAAATGTTTGGCGTGCCTTCGGCCTGACGTAGGAGTAATTCAATCGCAGCCTCAAAGTCTCCGCCTGCACGCAAGTTCATTGCAGACCGAAGTACTTGATAAGGCTCATACAAAATTGAAATTCTCTCTTCGCCGAAAATTGAAACCCCCAATTCACTCAATATCGCTTGCTTAATGGTGTTGCTATTACTGCCGCCATTTGAACCAATGCCTACGACATCCAGCAGAAGCTCAACTACTGTCGGAACCTCAGAAACGTCTCCGAGATGGATGAGAGACGTCAGAGTTGGAAAATTCAACTGCGTTTTTACAAGCTCTTCCGCATTCACCCTGTCGCTTCGAGTGGAAAGCTGTGAAGCTAAACCCTGCAATAGAAATTGATCAATCTCCAAATGGCGCTTGGTCACACCTTTGGTTCCGCCGAACAAAACATCCAGTGACTCAATGGCAGCGCAAGCAACATAATTCAACTGGCCAAAACTATTTGAAACATCTTCAATCGAAGCAACTACTTTGCTAGTAAGACTTGTTGAGTCCAACCTAAGCGATCTTAGCAATGGCTCAAGTGCTGCCGATGCTCTATTCCCAGCCATAAGCGTTTTTTCGGGAAACGCCGTTGGATTGGTTCGAATCCAATAGATCACTTTGATAAGCGTAAACAGCAAATCAATCGTTGTCGTGAGTCGTTCCGAAGCCAGGACATCAGCAAGTTTTTTGCTACTCAGATCTAGTTCACCGTACAAGCGGAACTTGAAATACGCCTTGAGATCGTCGTCTAGATCAGAATCCTCAATGCGCTTTCTTATTTGAACTTTGAACCTTGCTGAGGTTTGTGCCGGCTCGTTACGAGTGCCGAAAAAATAGAGAAAGAAGCGTGACGACGGGGCCGCATAACTCGACAATCGCAAGACTTCCGCTTTAACGGCTTCCCCGCCCTGACTCAGTTGAATCAGGCCTAACGTGTTTTCGACATTCCAAAATGAATAGCCGTGTTCTTCAACAACCGCATTTACGACCTGAAGTGCTCCAGCCCAGTCTTTATTTCTAAAAGCATCCCTGAACTGACTTACCGCTGCACAGAAATCAATTAGTCTTGGAAGATCCCTTAAAAGAGCCTCAACTGCAAGACCTATTTCATCGGGCAATGGCTGTGAGTTTATGGAGGCTGGGATCGTACCAAGCGAAGTGAGGCTTGTTCCCAACTTTTGCAGGTCGTTACGTTGGCTCGCAACTGTCCCCGTAAGCCACTCCTCAAACTCCGCTTCTTCAGTCCTATTCAGGTGCTTTTTTGCGAGGCCAATGGCACGATGAATTTGATAATTCGCTCTGCGCTCTTGGATCCAATGAAGACGTTTGGCATCGGGTGTACTTGGCGTCTTCAGCAAAGCCAGTGCACCTCTCACTAAGTTCCTGGCCTTGCGGACCGCCGCCGCTGTCTCAATCGACTTTGATGCTTTTTTTTTATCAATCATCTGCACTATTCCTCTGCACTCAATGTACTCGATTGCTGGCTAGCTTCCGTTGGTCAATGAACCCAATCCCACCGATACGATTTGTAGTCTCTTTCTGCCCTAGTCACCAATGAGCACGATTGGCGTCCAGAAAGCGGCCACAACCCAATGCCCGGAACTGGCCCGTAGCGGGAAGGTGGCCATACCGGTAATTTAAACAGACCACTGTATGGCGGCTGCATGACTCATTGGGGTGGCTTTGTTGCTCTCGAACGCTTACTCGCACGCTTGGGATTGGACGCGAACCATCCAGCAGCACCGCGTCGAGACTACACTGCCATGAGCGGTAGAAAATGGTTCTCCGCCGCAATAAGGGAGTGAACAAAGTGGGCAATTTTTCATTTGGAAAGAGTGAGTTTTCAGGGTTCAAAAATGCGTTTGAACATTGCAAGACCTGGTGCAGCGCGCATCAGGCTGAGGTAGGTCTTGCGGAAATGGCGCTGGGAGCGTCAATCATTGCGATGGGCGTTCATACAGGTCAAATCCATTTTGGGGATGATCTGGTGGCCACCAAGCTGTCTGACGCTGGAATGTTTGGGGGAGGTGTGGGTGGCGGTCTTGCAGGAATTGGCGCCTCGCTCTTAGGCTCTATAGGCGTTGCAGGATCAGTCACATTTGGGATTCCTGCACTTGTGTTGGCTGGTGGAGGGATGCTCATTTTCGGCGCTGCTGGTTATGCCGCGGGTGATATCGCGTCAAAGTTGCTCGCTCCTGAAATTGGGTTGTCTGATCTTTTGGCCGGTGGGTCAATGCTGATAATCGGCACCGCCCTGATGATTGATGGAGCTCGTCGTGTTGTGACTGACGAACGAGTCTTGGCACTGGCCTCCAAATTCAAGGATGGTGTCATCGAGCTATCGTCTCTACTGACCGAAGTTGTCGCCAGGAAGGCCGACGAGTTCAGGGACATCATGTTCAAATTGGCTAAGCAGGATAGTGTGACCGAATCTCTCTCGCTTGGAGCTGGCGTTGTGGGCGGAGCCGCCATAGGAAGTGCCGCAGCCGTTGGGTCTGTCACCGTGCTGGGGTCACATGCGTTGGGTGCCGCTGCAATGGCGTTGGGGCTCGTTTCGGCGCCTGTCTGGCCGATTATTGCCGGTGGTGCTGTTGGAGTCGCAGCCGGTGTTGCCGCTTGGCAGGGCATCAAGAAATTGACGGCCGATAAATCTTAGCCAACCAAAAAAACCATCGTCCATGTGGAAACCCACTGGTTGGTTGCCAATGGCAATAGCGGCGAACCGTCTGTCGTCAAACGATCATGTTCAATTGCCAACTTTCGCCACATCTAGTTCCTAGATACTCGGCCATATCTAGTTAGATTGTTGCGGCTGTTCGACGTGGCAAAGTTGGCTTTGGTCAGGTCCTTTGTCGATATGCAAGTACTGCTCCAATTTGAACTGTCAATTCAGCAGGCACGCCGCACACCTGGCTATACGACCTGTGTGGCCGTTATGCCGGTGGTCAGGGCGTGTGCAGCACGATGCCTCTTTCTACTCTTCGACACCCGGGCTGAAGTCTCAGGGTCAAAGGCTCCATGCGACTCATCAAGCCGAGTGACTTGATTGGCGATGTCTATTTCCCACCCTTGGCATCAGACTCGCACTTCTTCATGAATGAGCTCTTTGCAGCTCCAGCCAAGGCCTTCCCATTCTTGTCGATGGCCTTGTCCGCGCAAGCCGTTGCGGCGGCTGCGCCGCCAGAGTCTGCCTCACACTTCTTGACGAACGATGTCTTGGCAGCACCAGCCAGTGGTTTGCCCGCCTTGCTCACGGCCTTGGCCTCGCAATCAGAAGCCGCGCTGGCAAGCGGTGAAAACAAGACACCAGCGGCAAACAGGCTACTCAGGGCAACGGTAAGAATCTTGTTCATAGTGGTAAACATCCTATACATGCGAGGTTGGGCGAAATGCCTGCATCAGAATAGCATGGGACCGCGCAGAATTCACCATGCCACGTCTAGTACAAGCCCCAAATCTGGTCACCGCAACGCTGTGGATTGGGTGGTTTAGCGCGGAGCGTTTTCGCAAAGTCACCGCCGCTCGGGTTGAGCGCACGGGCATGTGGGGTCCATTTTGATGATGTGAGCACTGCGGATGAAGCAGCCTCAGACCACGCCGCGCTCTGGGTAGATTGGGACCTTTAAATTATGCGTTGTGCCGCTCCAGGCACGATTGACAACCCTAGGCGACTAGTACGGAGGAAAGCCCGCGCTTCCTTGAAATCCATCAACCTTGAAGGCGGTAATTGGTCAACGACCGCAGTTGGCCCAACCCGGTCTGGTAGTCATGGGAATGCGCAACGAGTCCAAGAGTTGAAACAGTTCAAATTCGAGTCACGCAAGCACGAAATCCTAATCGTTCATATAATTCAGTCCATGTTCACAATCAAAGCATTAATCCTCACCTAGCCTTACCGCTTTGTCGGCAAGGCCATGCGTCTTGCCGGACTTTGATACCGCAACCCCGGCAGTTCACTGTGCGGGGTTTTTTGTTTTTCGGAAGTTTTCCTATGCGTACCTTTGACAAGCTGATCGCCACAATTCATTCACACCAGTGGATGGTGGGCTTGCGCTCGTCCATTGGTGCCACCGCTTTCACGCAAGACATGGGCCCATAGATTTGGGTTTTCTCATTGGGTCGATTGCCTGGCAATCTGCCCCAGAAAACCCTGGTTCGCAACACACTCGACCAGGGTTTTGTCTTTTAGGAATATCACTATGAACAAGCGACAACTTCGCAACATCGGCATCATCGCGCACGTCGACGCCGGTAAAACCACCGTCAGCGAACGGATTCTGTATGTAACGGGCGCCATCCACCGCACTGGTGAAGTGCACCAAGGCAACACCGTGATGGACTACGACCCGCAGGAGCGTGCGCGTGGCATTACGATCAACAGTGCTGCGACCACGGTGGCTTGGCGCGCGCACCAGATCAACCTGATCGACACGCCGGGGCACATCGACTTCAACATCGAAGTGAACCGTTCCCTGCGTGTTCTGGATGGTGCGGTCGTCGTGTTTGACGGCGTGGCCGGCGTGGAGCCGCAGACCGAGACCAACTGGCGCCTGGCCGACCAATACGGCGTGCCGCGCATTGCCTTGATCAACAAGCTGGACCGCACCGGTGCTGACTTCGCACGTGTGGCGGCGATGATGGCCGAACGCCTGGGCGCACGGCCTTTGATCATGCAACTGCCTATCGGCCAGGAGGCCGAGTTTGAGGGCGTGGTGGACCTCGTCGGCATGCAAGCGCTGCGCTGGCCGCTCAATGAACGCGGCCAGCCGGAGTTGACACGTGCGGCGATACCTGCGCACATGGTGCTGGCCGCGCAGGCGGCCCACGATGCCCTGGTCGACACTGCGGTAGAGCAGGACGACGCGGTATTGGCCGCCTATTTGGACGGCGCCGAGGTATCCGAGGCGCAATTGCGCGCCTGTATCCGCCTGGGTACGCTAAAGCAGGCCTTTGTGCCCGTGTTTGCCGGCTCCGCGCTGAAGAACAAGGGTGTCGAGCCTTTGCTGGACGCGGTGGTGGACTACCTGCCGGCGCCGGAAGACCGCGCGCAGTCCTTGGGCGACGGCGATGGCTTTGCTGCGTTGGTGTTCAAGGTCGTGCACGACGAACATGGATCACTGAGCTACCTGCGGGTGTACCGCGGGCGCGCACAGGCTGGCAGCATGGTGCTCAATAGCAGCACCGGCCAACGCGAGCGTTTGTCGCGCGTCGTGCAAATGCACGCCGACAAGCGTGAAGAGTTGGCCTATGCGTCAGCGGGCGATATCGTGGCCGTGGCTGGGCTCAAAGGCAGCAAGACGGGGCAGACCCTGTGCGATCCGGAGCAGGTGCTGGTGCTGGAAGAAATCCACGCGCCGGAACCGGTCATCACGATGGCGGTGGAGCCGATGGCACGCGAAGACCAGGCCAGTTTTTCACGCGGGCTGCACACCCTGGTGGACGAAGACCCCAGTCTGCGTCTGAGCCAGGACAGCGAGTCTGGACAAACCCTGTTGTCAGGCGTGGGTGAGTTGCAGCTGGAAGTGACGCTGGAGAAGCTGCGCAGTCGATTCGGCGTATCGGTGCATACGGGGCAACCGCAAGTTGCCCTGCGCGAAACCGTAACCCGGGCTGCAAGTGTGCGTTATGCGCACAAGAAGCAGTCCGGTGGTCCTGGTCAGTTTGCCGAAGTGGCGCTGCGCGTGGAGCCTCTGCCGCGTGGAGAAGGTCTGCGCTTTGCGAGTGAGGTCAAGGGCGGAGCGATTCCGCGCGAGTTCATTCCCAGCGTAGAAGACGGTGTGCGCCGCGCGGCGCGTGCCGGTGTGCTGGCCGGTTATCCGGTGGTCGATGTGTTGGTGACTCTGGAGGATGGCAGCTTTCACGAGCGCGATTCGTCGACACTGGCCTTCGAGTTGGCTGGCAGTGCCGCCTTTGCGCAAGCGCAAAGGGCCGCGGCGTCGGTCATGCTGGAGCCGGTGATGTCGGTGCAAGTGACGACGCCACTGGACTATGTGGGTGATTGCATCGGCGACCTGAACCGGCGACGGGGTCTGGTGCGCCAGCAAGAGCAGGTGGGCAATGCAGCGGTGATCCATGCGATGGTTCCGCTGCAGAACCTGTTTGGCTATATCGGTAGTTTGCGGGCCCTGACCTCAGGGCGGGCCAGCTATTCGATGCAGTTTGACCACTATGCGCAAGCGCCAACGGCCTTGGTCGCTACGGCCTAGAGCCCATGCAAGGAGGGTGAACCCGAATGGGTTCGCCCTCCTTTTTTTTGGACCCTTGGCTACTTACTTCTACGCGAACGCAGTTGGCGAACTCGAACTGGGCAACCGGCGTTTACTGGGTGATTGCGGTAGCTTTGTTTGCGGTCGCAATAGCCTTCTTGAGAGCCATCCGTCCTTGCTTGTCACTGGCACGCCAAGCTTTCCGACAGGCCTCAATGAATTTCTCCTCCATCGGGTCGGAGGCCGTTTCCTCATGGATTTGATCAAGCCAACCGACCGCTTTTCCTGTTTTGTGTTCAATCTGCTTTGCCAGTGCATCACCAACCGTCCGCCCCCCTTTGATCTGGCTCCATAGGCTTGCAGATATCTCGATACTGGCCGCAAAGGCGCGCTCCAACCCAGACGGCGCTACCCCTTGCGAAACCATGTGCGCGACAAACGCCTGGTGCAATGCGAGCAGGTTTCTTAAGCGCAGTTGGTGGTGAGTTTGTGGTGGCATAGATACAACAGAAGTTGCAGAATTTTCGCACGTGTTGACAGGCACAGTAAATTTAATTTACAGTTCACTTCATCGCAGGTCATTCTGCGCCAGCCGGACTGCAAGTCCAATACAGATTAACCAAATAAACATTTGAAGAGCACATCGTGATGAACCGACCAACAGCCAAAACCATGCACCAGGCAAGCGCCTGTGGTGGTCTGTTGTGCGCGTTAGTTTCGCTGCATTGCGAGCGTAGTGGTCAAGGCAACGACTGGTCTTTGGATCATCTGCCGAGCGTCATTTCACAGCAGCTCCCGCTGGGGAACTCCTTTGAAACATCGCTCAAACTGGGTGGAGGTGGCATGTAGCCCCTCCAGGTTGTTCACAACCTTAAAGCCCGGTTTCCGAAAGGAACCGGGCTTTTGTTTTTGGTGCTTGCCTTGGCAAGACCATCGCACCGGTCGCATCGTCGGCCACTGCGTCAGGTTCATTAAAAATTCAATGCCATGTGATGGTGCTGGGACCACGCGCTGCTGTTCAGTCAGTGGCGTGCCAACACCATCCGAGGTGAAGTGTGGGTCACCGCAAGTTTTCTTGCGCCCCGCCTCATTTCGTCAGTATTTGCAACAAAAGCCAATCGCGAGTCCACACCCCAAGGGACTTGGCTCAATGTGCCTACTGCCACCCGGTGGTTGTAGGTGCAGCGCACGGGTGATGCGCTGTGAGTGCTGACGAAATGAAATGATTCCGCCGAAACGCCATGGTTCCCTGCACCACAGTGGCAAGCAGGATTCGGCGAATGTCGCGTTCGTCTAGTGGTCAGGACCTTTGCCCTTCAAGCAGAGTGCACGGGTTCGAATCCCGTACGCGATTCCAATTGTTTGGGCTACCGCCCACTTTCAATATCTCCCTGGTGTAACTGGCAGCACGGCGGTCTCCAAAACCGTTGGTTTAGGTTCGATTCCTAAGGGGGGTGCCATGCCGATTTAGCTCAGTTGGTAGAGCGCAGCGTTGAAAGCGCTGGCGTCCAAGGTTCAATTCCTTGAATCGGCACCAATATTTCAGGGGGTTCGCCTAGCTGGTAGGGCACCACACTTTGACTGTGGCCGCGAAGGTTCGAATCCTTCACCCTCTGCCAATTGAATATTTGGCCCCGGTGGCTTATGGAAACCGGCACACCTACCTGCCTTAGAAGCAGGGCTTTTGCGAGTTCGAATCTCGCCTGGGGCACCAAGTATTTCTGCATGCAGCGTTTGTCCTGGGAGACAACTCACCCCTCCAAGGTGAAGGACTCGGTTCGAATCCGGGACGCTGCTCCATTTCTTGCGTGGGTAGCCAAGCGGTCGAAGGCAACTGATTGCAAATCAGTCGAGTAATCCCCGTCGGTTCGAATCCTGCCCTACGCTCCATTTCGGCAATTGTTCCCCGGTAGCTCAGTTGGTAGAGCACGCGGCTGTTAACCGCGGCGTCACACGTTCGATCCGCGTTCGGGGAGCCAGTTTCTTCGGTGTGTAGCTCAGCCTGGTCAGAGCACCTGCTTTGGGAGCAGGGGGCCCGAGGTTCAAATCCTCGTACACCGACCAATTTGAAGAGTAGAAAAGAGTGCAAGAGAAAGCTGCGACTTTAGGTATTCGCGCACAGGAGAGCGCAGTTGTGCGCTTGCACTCGCGGGTGAGAATCCCGCACCATTCATCGCGTCTTCTTAGGTGTGGCCATAGCTCAATGGCAGAGCCGTGGGTTGTGGTCCCGCTGGTCTGAGTTCGATTCTCAGTGGTCACCCCTAAGAAGATGTATTCCGCGGTAGCTCAATAACAATATGGGAAGATTGGCCGAGTGGTTAAGGCAACGGCTTGCTAAGCCGTGACTCTGAAAGATGGGTTCGTCAGTTCGATCCTGACATCTTCCGCCACACAACAACAATAATAAGAAAAAGAAGGAATCGCACATGTTCAAGATTTACGGGACCGATGCCCACAACCAGACCCACTCACAGGAAACGACTGATCTTGTCGTCGCCTTGCGCATCAGCAAAGAGATGCGCGATGCCGGCTACACCTTTGTGACGATGGCCAGCGAAAACCCCCAGCACGTGGGCAAACCCGGTGTTGACACAATTATGGACGGCAAGACGCCAGATGGCCATGACTACGATTGGTCCAAGGCTGGCCGTGCTGGTAAACCGCGCGCCGGTGACCGCTTGATCACCAAGAAAGACTTTTAGCGTCAGGCCGTTGGGCCTTGTCGCGCGCATATGTCGTGAATGGCATTGCCCCGGTGGCGTAACTGGGAAACGCGGCAGATTCAAAATCTGCTGCCGCAAGGCGTGTCGGTTCGAGTCCGACCCTGGGCACCAACACATTCACCGTTTTTCGCTCTTTTTGTCTCACTAGCTCATCTGAACCAGAGCACCGGCTTACGAAGCCGGGGGTAGCAAGTTCGAATCTTGCGTGAGGCTCCATCATGGTCTTTTAGCTCAGCGGTAGAGCGCCGGATTGTCTATCCGGATGTCAGGGGTTCAATCCCCCTAAAGACCGCCACACTTCCTCAAGTGCATTCACGCCGTAGGTGCGCTGTTCATAGGGAGACCTCGTTGGTCCTGTAGCTCGACGGTCGAGCATGTGGCTTTTAACCACGCGGTCTCAGTTCGATTCTGAGCGGGGCTACCAAGTAGATTTCAAACACAGCATGGCATTGGGTTTTTCTCGTACTTTTACGTCACCCCAATTTACCCAACGTTCGACAAGGAGGCGAACATGCAGATTCTGCAATTGGACATCCAAGGTTACCCCCAGGACTGGATTTCGCCCCAGCAAGCCGCTATCTACTATGCAACTGACTCCGTCGCCTGGACGATTGGCGAGGTTTGCCAGACGCTGCGCGGAGGAACCAATGCACGCTCGGGTCTACAGTCACGCCTGGACATCCATCCGATATTGGCTGTCAATGGCGCAAGCAAAACCAATCTCTTTGATGTGGTGCCGTCACTGTCCAACGCCAAGCTATTTAAGCGTGATCGCTACCAGTGTGCCTACTGCGGTGGCAACCACGGGGCATCTGGAGCGGGGTTGACACGGGAGCACATTTATCCGAGGGCACGCGGGGGTGACGACGTTTGGATCAACGTGGTCAGTGCTTGCCGTGGCTGCAATGCGCGCAAGGCCTGCAGATCACCGGAGGAAGCAGGGATGCCATTGCTTTTTGCACCGTATGTGCCTAGCGTGTTTGAAGACTTCTTGCTGGCCGGGCGCAATGTGCGCGGCGATGTGCACGCTTGGTTGGCCAGCAGGGTATCCAAGCAGTCACGTTGGTACGCCTGCCATTGAAGCGATCCCAACCGGACCCCTATCCCGCCACGCCTTCCTGTCCAAAGTTCATCAACTTTGACGGGGGCGAGCGATCTGCCTTTTCAGTAAGCACAAAGCGGATCGCCAGTAGCCATCAGGCCGGTGCCTTGAAAGCGTCGACTTATCCACAGAAAACCCCCAAGAATCTGTGGATAGTTCAGCAGGATCAAACAGCTGCCGGGGCAATATCCAGCTGTGACCAGTCCAACAATTCTGCGAGCCGGTGCACCACCCAGACGGCTTCTGGTTGCGTGACCACCGCCCCTTCACTGACCAGTCCGCGATAGACCCGTTCCAGTACATCGCGCTCTGTAATGCCCAGGCTGAAGAGCATGTTCTTGGCGGTCTCGGTCAACATACTGGCCATGTCTTCACACAATTCGTAGCGGCCTGCGACAACTTCACGACTTGCATTGGGCTTCTGGCGCCCAGGATCCACAAACAGTGCCATGAAGGACTGCGGAATCTCTATCTGGTATTCGTCTGACATAAACTGTTGGGATCAGAAGGGCACGTCGTCGCCATCGAGATCCGGCGCGACCCGGTCGGGAGCGGATGGCGGTTTGGGTGAACGCACTGCGTCAGTGGGCGCTGTGCCGGTGTCTCCGAGGGCCTTTTCCAGGGCCTTCTCGACCGCATCGATGCGCTCTTTGCAAACCTTGTAGGCATCCACCGACTCGGTCACGATGCTGAGCAGGTCGTCAATGTTGGGTTCTTGCTGCGTGCGCAGGGTCTGCGCATGCTGTTGCAACACGCCATAGGCTTCTTTGAATGTCCTGGTCACCATGAATTTCTCCTAAATGCGTTTGTCGGCAATGGCATTCACCTTGCCATCGCTGAACTCGATCTCGAGTGCAGCACCGGTTGTTGTCTGGGCTGCGCGGGTCACTGGCTTGCCGGTCTGGGTTCGCACCAGTGCAAAGCCGCGCTTGAGGGTTTTGTCGGGACCTTGTCCGGCAATCTCGCGGATCAGGGTCTCTGACCGGTCCTTGGATTCGCGCAGTCTCTGCCGGGATGAGGTGCCTACGGTATCCATGGCGGTGCCGGAGAGCGCCCTGGCATCTGCGACGGCTCGGCGTGTCAGATCCAGCACGCCGTCTACCAATCCACCGGCCAGCGCATGGGCGGTCTGGACGGCATGACCCGCACCCAACGTGATTTGGCCCCAGGCAAGGGGAACTTCCCGTTTGGCATCAGCAAGCTGGGTCACGGCTGCAGCCTTCACGTCCTGCAAGGTTTCCCGAGAAGACTCAGCTGCGGCTCGGACTGCCTGCACAGCATCCAGACGGATGCCATTTATCAACTCGAAGCTTTCCAGTCGACCCTGTGACAGATGACGCAGTCCCTCGGAGCGGATGGACGACTCCATCGCAACTGTGTCGGCCTTCACCGACTGGACCAGTTGCCGCGCACGGTTATGAATCCCCTCAAAATGGGCCTTGGCCTCAGCCGTGCGCCTGGAGATGACCTGCTCAATGCCAGCGGCCACCTTGCTCGGTGTGTCAAAGCGGGTATTGGCCACCTCATCAAGAACGGTGTTGTCGCGCTCATGGCCAATACCGGTCAGCACCGGAATGTTCAGATCGCAGATGAAACGCGCGAGGTCGTAGTCATTCAGCCAGGCCATGTCATTGACAGCACCGCCACCGCGGATGATGACCACGGCGTCCGGTGGACCAGTCTCAGCGTAAAGCCATGCGTCAAGGGCTGCCTGGAGTGCATCGCAGATCTCCTTGGCGGCCCCTTCTCCTTGAAACCGGCTGTAGACATAGGTAAAGCGGCAGACCCCAAATTGCTCCAGGCGATTGGCCTCCGCCTGGAAATCTCCCAGTCCCGCGCCACCTTCAGGCGCCACGACCAACACCGCGTTGAAATCCCAGGGAGAGGGCAGCTGCTTGTTGGCGGCGAAGACCCCTTCGGACTGCAGCCGTTCACGGATCTCACGTTTCCTGGCCTCCAGGTCACCCAGGGTGTACTCTGGGTCGATGGCATCGATCTCGATGCTGAAACCATGCAGAGGTTTAAAGACAGGACGTGCCCGAACCAGCAGTTTGATGCCGGGTGCTAGCTGGGCTCCGGTTGCGCGCTCAAACTCGGGCAGGATGGTGTTGGCAGTGGACTGCCAGATCACCGCACTGGACTTGGCCAGCACGGCTCCACTGGCGTCACGTTCGGACACGCCCATAAAGACGTGACCACCGTTGGCCCGCAACTCCACGACCTCGACCAGCGTCCAGACTCCCGCCCGGTATGCCTGTGCAACCGCCTGGGATACGCCAGCCAGCAGACTGGAGAGTGACACGCCCTTCTTGCCGGCCAGTGCCAGGTTGGTGCCGCGTGTCGAGCTGCCATCCTGCAGGGCCGTGGAAAGCGCCATGGAAGCGGTCTCGGAGACAGCTACCATGCCCGCCGGCAACCACTGCGCGAATGGCGCAAGCTCGCGTCCCTCGGGGACATACCACTGGCGTTGAACGCCATCCCACCGTGCGCCCAAGGCCTTGGCAGCATCTTTGTCTTTGAACGAAACGGTGAGGTAGGTAGTGGCCACTGCAGGATTCTGCATGACTGCCATGCTGATTCAAGATTGTGGAATAAATATACAAGTGAGGGGAGCCTCCCAAGCAGGGACATCCTCTGTCGGTACACCATCCCACCGCAAGCAAATGTGGGTTTCTATAAAATAGAGAACGCCGAACGTCCTGCACGTCAATGCGCTCCAGGCATAAACCACGGACATCGATACCAATTCCCTATGGAAATAGCTTTTACTATTTCCCCAAAAACACGCACAGTTTTCTTCTCGTTGGAACCAACCGGGCCTTGCTGCACGGTTCACTATAAAAAGGATTGATTCATGCCATTACCAACCCAAACCCTTGCTGCGATTCAGGCCGCTGGCGCTGCTGTCTATGCAGCCGACGTCGCATTGAAAGAAGCCGTGCAAAGCTACGCCGACCAGGTCAAGCTGGCCATGACAGAGAACCCATTCGATATGGGAAACGACACCCTGTTTGAAGACTGGAAGACAGTTGCACGCTTGTCGCGTGCGGTTGGCCAGGTCGAAGCCGAGTTTCAGAAAATCTACGGCGCAGCATCAGACTTGTCGGCTGGAGCCATTCCTGCCGTGTTGACGATGCCGTCATTGACCGCTCCCCAGGCGAAGGCGAACAGCGACCTGGCCATGGTGCAGGAAGTGGATGCAACCGACGCCGTCATCAAGAAGCTGCCAAAGAAGATCAAGACGAGCGCGAAAGCCAACCCAGCAGCGCGTAAAAAAACATTGAGTGGCAACTCCGCAAAAGTATTGGCTCGCCTATTGGAGATATTGAATCCCAATGACTTTCTTAAAATCAACCTCTCTGCCATCGGGGCAGAGATCGGACTACCCAAGGGTTCGATCGGTGCATCGATTACGAAGTTGGTCGACACGGGGCACCTTGTTGCAGGCGGCGTAGGCGAATACAAACTGGGAACACCTAGGGCCAAATAACCGCCCCTATCGGGCACATCGCCAGCGGGCGTTGTCCGTGAATGCCAGATTTATCGGCTACCCGCGCCACGGTTCGTCACAGCAATTGCCCTGGGAGTCGCCCCATAGTGCAGTTCGTCGCATCGGCCATGCAAATGGATTCGAGCTTGACTACATTCTCTTCAACGGACCACACATGGCGGTCCCAACTGGAGAGATTCATGAAGATTTCGAATACAACCCGCTTGGCATCGATCACCTTGGCAGCCTTGTTGACCGTGGTTACCAACGGTTCGATGCTGATGAGCTTCAACTCGGTTGCGCAGAATGCGACCCAGGAGCAGCCAGGTCAGGCACCTACCGTTGTGACGTTGGACACGGTCACCGTTGTGGCGCATCAGTCCTGAGCCCATGAACGCACTGTTGTTACTGATCGGCTGGTGCATTCTGTTCCTGTTGAGCTGGCCACTGGCGTTGATGGTTCTGGTCGCCTGGCCCTTCGTGTGGCTACTCTCCCTCCCACTGCGGTTGATCGGACTTGCAGTCTCGGCGGTTCTGACCCTCATCAAGACAATTTTGCTTCTGCCTGCGCGGCTGTTGGGATACAAGGCCTAGTGGAAACTGCCTGTGTGTCCACAAAGCTTCCACGCGCCGCAGCGTCCGCGAAGGCCAGCTTCAGTGCTGGTTGCGGCAAAATCCCTTCATGACCATAGAAATCTCCAAAGAGGCCAAAAAACTGGCGATCGCATCGATTGAACGCTACTTCCAGGAAAACATGGATGAGAAGATTGGAAATATCGCGGCAAGTGCCTTGCTTGGATTTTTCCTAGAAGAAGTCGGCCCGACCGTTTACAACCAGGCCGTCACGGACGTCCAGGAGCGGCTACAGACCCGCGTCATGGAAATTGACGTCGAAGTGCATGAGGACGAGTTTGGATACTGGCGCAAAAAAGATCAAACCAAGTCGCGACGTTAGACCACATAGTCAGTGAAGTGGCCCAATGCGGCCGCGCCCGATACCGGTCGGTCGTTGCGCGGCCGCATTGGCCGAGGCGACGGTGACATGACAGGCTGTCACTCTACTCGGTGTTCAGTAGAGGAGCAAATTTCATGGGTCTTTTAGAAAAAGCGAACCAGCACACGAATATTTGATTTGTGGCCATCAGACACTATCTTGCCGATCAGATTCACACTGCAGATATTTGTCGAACAGGTTTTCAGCAACGTTGGAACAAGCGTCTTCAAGGTAGTCTTTCAAGCCCTGCAAAACCGCGGGCGATGGCGTTTCATCAATGAAATCGCAAAGACCCTCTGCATCAATGTAGACGTACTCCCATTGGCCAGTTTCAAAGTTTTGAACTACAAAATCAGAATACGCACCACGCACATCGTCACCCGGCGACAGCTCAACGTGTGTGCCGCCGCGTAGGTGTATCCCCGCGTAAATTCGGACTCCTTCCTCATAGATGAATTTCAATTGCGCCTCAGATAGGTCGCTGACGGCAGTTTGGTATCCCTTTCGTGCCACCACTACATCAAATTTTCTATTGCTCATCTCAAAATCCTTCCGGCATTTGGGCAGTGTTTAGCATGCGCAGTGTGTCGTCCACAGCATGCCTGGGATCTGTGTAGATCTGGCGAGCACGGCCATGCCTGTCATAGATGGCTTGGGGAGAGCACATGTTCTCAGGCTGCGGACTGATGATCAAATTGACGTCGTGCGTCACATGATCGAAGACTGGATTGGAAACCCTAAGGTCTCCATTTGCCTCTAAATGGATCCCTCCAAATTTCTGCTCTCTGGCGTAAGTCATAACAGTTTTGAGTTTGATTGCCATTGTTTCTCTCCTTGGGGCCTTTGGCCGTTTTGCCTTTGCGGCTGTTTCAATTCACGGGACTCAGGAACAATGAGCCCAGCATCTATGTTTCAACTTGGCGGCATTCCCTTGCCGTCAATCCCCTTGTCCCAGTCAACATCGCCGACCATGAAAGCAGCAGACGGGCTTAGTCCGTTTTAGCTGGTGTGCAGGCGGGGATCTCCTTTCTTAATAGCAACTCTAGGCACTTGCAAGGCAAGCTTTTTTTTGCCTCTGCCTTTGGTGGTTCTGACCTTCCGCTGGGATCAGAGCAGGGAGCGCTTTTCTCACCGGTGATGTTTTTGGGGGCCATTTCATTCCTTCTAAAAATTGAGACCCACATATATATATCTGGTTTTTTTCTAAGTTCCGAGCAGAAAACTCTCGAAAATGGCCTCGATTTTGAAGTTTTTGCATTTTTCATCGGACCGCAGGTTCCAAACAATTGATTGAGAGTTGCGGAGTTCATCAGCTCCCGCAGTCTTTTTGCATGACGCAGGTCTTTGCCACGCTGATCTTGTGTCTGCGTGTCATGCTCTTCCCCTGCGAATTTTGCTTGTCGCGTCATAGTAAGGAAACATGCCTGCATCCGGTGATCCATGGCGGGGACGCTCTTTCTTTGCCGGAGTCTAAAAACAAATGATATTGCGTAAATTACAAAAACAATCAATAATAGGTAAATCTTGAATACAACCCAAAACATGTATGGCAGACTATCCGGTTCGCACGGATCAGCAGATGGCCCTGCTGATCAAGAGCTTCCGAAAGGCCCGGGGGCTGACCCAGGCTGATCTGGCCCTGGCCCAGGGCGTGACACAGCAGGCCGCATCCGCTTTTGAGCGCAACCCGTCGGCGGCTAGCGTTGGCCGTTTGCTGCGTACTCTCTCTGCGATGGGGGTTGAGTTGGTTTTTCGCGAGAAAGACGGCGAATCGGTCGGAAAGCCCGATGCCAAAAGCAGGCTGTCTTCCGTAAAACGCAGCACCAAGCCCAACCCCCCCTCTCAGGATTGGTAGCCTATGGGACGGCAATCACATACCCGGCACCTGGATCTCTGGATGAATGGCCAGCATGTGGGAGTCTGGTCCCGGTATGCCGTTCGAGAGACATTGACCTATGCCAAGGAGTGGTTCGACGCCCCTGAAGGGCGACCGCTTTCCCTGTCCTTGCCGTTTCAACCAGGTAATCTCCACCATCAGGGAGATGCGGTGCGGAACTACTTTTCCAACTTGCTGCCGGATAGCCAACCCATCCTGCAGCGTTTGGCCTTGCGTTTCAAGACAGGGAGTACCGATGCGTTTGATTTGCTCGGTGAAATCGGCAGGGACTGTGTCGGCGCGCTTCAAATCGTCCCCCAGGGGCAGGATCCGGGAGACCCCTTCGCCATTGAAGGGGTTCGCCTCAACGAAACCGGCGTTGCCGCAGAGATTGCTGCGGCGATTGGTCCGGGCGGCAGGGTCGGGCGGGGGGATGAGTCGCGCGACTTTCGCATCTCCATTGCCGGCGCACAAGAAAAGACCGCACTTCTGAAGATGGGACGCTATTGGATGCGGCCGACCGGGGCCACCCCCACGACGCATATCCTCAAACTTCCACTGGGCCTGGTCGGGAACCAACGGCTGGATTTGCGCGACTCCGTCGAAAACGAATGGCTGTGCGCGCAAATCCTGGCCGCCTACGGTCTGCCAGTGGCGAACTGTGTGATCCGGGAGTTCGGTGGAACCAAGGCACTGGTCGTTGAGCGATTTGATCGGCGCTGGACGAGCGACAAGACGGCGCTACTTCGGTTGCCTCAGGAAGACATGTGCCAAGCAATGGGCGTTTCCCCGCTGCTTAAATATGAGGCAGATGGTGGGCCCGGTATTGCACAAATACTCAAAGTGCTGGAATCGTCGGAAGCACGACAGCGGGACCGAGAAAATTTCTTTCGTGCGCAAGTCCTGTTTTGGATGCTGTGCGCGCCGGATGGGCATGCCAAGAATTTCAGTATTGCATTGCAAAAGCGAGGCGCCTTTGCGATGACGCCTCTGTACGACGTGCTCTCTGCCTATCCCATGCTGGGCAAGGGCGCCAACCAGATCAATCCCTTCAAGGTCAAGCTGGCGATGTCAGTGCGGGCAACCAGTGCCCATTGGAAGATGCGGGACGTGATGCGGCGCCATTGGAACGAAATGGCCGCGCGCAATGGACTAGGTTCCATTTCGGAACGCATCCTTGTGGACCTGATTGAAAAGACCCCGAAAGTGATTGACTCAGTTGCAGCTAAATTGCCTGCAGGCTTTCCATCACGAGTTTCGGACAGCATATTTTCTGGATTGAAAGATGCGGCCGATAGGTTGGGCCGCATGCCAAATTGAGTAGCGAACTCCGCGGATTCACCTCGGTTGACATGATCGATGGCGGGGCGTTCCCTTGTTCAAGAACTGAGTTTCGCTTGTGAACTCAACTTTTCGAGTTCACGTCTAACCCTCTTTAGCAGTGACAGTTCCCCTTTGATTCTCAAAGAGAATTTCGGGTTGCGCCATTGACTGTAGATCTCAAAGAGCACGGGACTCTCTATATCCTCCCAGCCAAAGTTTCTCTCACTGAAAAAGGCCACCAACTTCTCAATTGACGCAAAGTTTTCCCGCTGCGTCAATGGAGACAGCAGTGGTACAAAAATCTCCCGGTACAACTCCAAGGAGAAGAGTAGGTCATTGGCCTCCGCCCGACGTTCGGTTCTGCAACGAAAGAGCAGTGTTTGCCACTTCTTGATGGCATTCTGCTTGACGTTGCCCAGTGCGACTTCTGCTCGCCCATCAATGCCAGGGGTCTCGAAATAGAAATACGTCTGTCCTGACTTCTGAAGTCTTGCGCGAAAAAAAGGAATGCCTGCTTGCCTACTTTTCATAGTCTTCACCGCAGGTATGCGAGCACAATTTCCACTCGGAAATGGCCCAGTTCTTCGCTCAGGATCTTCATAGCGTATTCGGTATCAAGCCCAGAACCAATCAGGTCGGCCAGACGTTTCTTCGCGTAGGCGTGCCGGAGCCCGTGAAAGCCGTTTGAAAACCCAAGCGCTTTTTGACTGGCGGTCGTGAATGACTGTGATAGAGCTTGACCACCACCAATGTCATAGGCGGATTCGTAGAAGATTCCACGGTCCTGGTACTTGACGGGTGCGGCAAGTCGGAGTTTTTCAAGTCGCTCTGCGAGAACCAATGGTATGGCCACATTCCTGCAAAGACCCCCTTTGCCTTCGACGGTATAGATCTTGTAATTTGAAAGCGCGGTAAATCGGCCCCTATCCCACGTTCTGTGGGGGGAAGGAGCCAATTCTTCGCCGCGTCGAAGCGTTAATGTTTCGTGCGCTCGCAGGCCGGCGGCGAAGCACAACTCGGTGGCGAAGCGATTTTTGGGCGTTTGATATTTGAGAACTTGATCCACTTCCACATATGAATAGGAGCGAGATTTCAGAATGATCGGAACTTCGCTCTCGACCCTGTTGAGCTTGACACCAAACGTTACGTCCAGCGCACGCTTGGAAGAGTCAATATAGCGTTGATCGTGTTCATCCTCTGAGAGAACGAACAGGAACTCTTGCATGTGCTCGATATGAAATGGCCCGGAGGCCGGCAACCGATTCGCTGACAGAAACTCAAGGAAGCGTAGTACATGTTCCTTGTACTTGTTGGCAGTATTGAGGCTTCGAATCACGTCCAAGTGTTCGTCCTTGGCTTGCTCTTTGCTAATTCCAAATGCCGTTTTCATTACGATTAGGGCATTCGCGATGCGCTTTATCTTTGAATGCTTGGGTTTGCTTTTCATAAGAGTTTCAAGGTGTTGTGGCGGCCGATGAATCTGGAAAGAGTGGATTTATTGACCTGCACACCGTGCGTCCGATCAAGCTGTTGGCATATGCCTTCCATTGACAATTTCTTCACGCCCGCCTTCTTGGCGCGCGCGTTGTCTAACAGGTGGCTTGCAACGGCGTAGTACAACTTGTCGAGTTTTGAAATACGTTTTCTCTTCCGATACACGTTGGCGTGCTGGATCTCTGGAGTTGATTCGATATCTGTCATAGGTCCTCCTTTGAGTTGAATGAGTGAAACAGGGGTTAGCGATAGATAAAAGCGCGAAGGCGCCTGCAGTGCGTCCCGCGGGGGCACCGACTTGAATGTCACATTTGGTTGGGACAAAGTCCCAGAGAACTGATGCCGTTGGTCGCTGAGGGAATTACTCAGCTACACAGCATTGCATTTGAGAATCTCTTGCCAGCCAAGAGGCTGGGAGACCCTGATAGGTCAGACCGGCGTTTGATAGACGCGGTCTTGTGGATTTTGAAAATATGTGGGAACGCTGAAGCAAGTACAGCCCCCAGCCACAAAGGATCAGGCGATCCTTTGGTCGGGGGTGTATGAGTAGCAACACTCGTGAGAAGTGCCTAATCGTCCGAAGTAAGACGATCAGGAATTCTTGTGATCCGCAAGTACACAGCCAAAAAAGCTATGCCACTAGAAGAGATCGACGCGTTGAAATCGCAAATAGCGATATATTGACTGGTTCAATGAACCAAGTTTCACAGCCTATGCCATGAGTGTTATGACATGCCGCTTCTACCACATGATGGGAGCGACGCACTGCAACAAGTTGCGGATGTGCTCGGAAATATAACATGAAGCATTTTCGCGTGCAAGCGATTTGCACAAAGCTGGTGTCACACCGAGCATGCAACCAACGGTTTCTTTCTATCAATTCTCTTGCAGCTTTTGTTGCGTTTAGCGGTCCCCGCGAAGCGACTTGATTGGTCAGAAGCTCAATGCTGGTGCGGGTTTCGGATACGTTCTGTCAACCTGACATAGCGGTTCAAGATTGTTGATCTTCTCGATTTACTGATTGTGCTGAAACGGGTCGAACCAACTAAATACGCCGCGCCACGATAGCGCCAGCGCTTGCTTCAGCACCAGCTCGGGCGGCGCGACCTTGCCGTAGGCGCACTTGCGTTTGTATTTCGCGGCTATTCTCCGGGAGCCGCTGAATCTTTGAGAATTCAAGTTGATGGCGAGGGTTGCACATTTCGGCGTGTAGACATCCACGGGGAAAAATTCGCAAGTGGTTTCAGCCTACCGATCTCCGTTCCGGGAGGCAATATTCCTATTGCAAATAGCGGCCTCGTTCCTAAAATGAAATGAAATTGAACTTGGGAACAACAATCATGACTACTTTCGACATCGTGACGCTTGTGATGATCGTTGGGATGGTCTTCATGTTTTTGAGTGGCCGCGAAATCGACATGCAGACCCGCCGTCTACACGAGCGCAACAAACGCGAGCGCGAGCGATTGGATCATCTCTTCCCGGACAGTGATGGCTCTAGTGGGTCAGACCTAGTACAGGAAGAATCCTCGGAAGTATTGGGTTGCAATTCAAAGTAAACCTCATGATTCATCTGATTGGGTTCACCTTGTCACGCTTGGTCTGAAAATGATACTGTGGGGGTTCGGCGTGTATCTTGGACTGGTCTATGTCGTAAGCCCTAGCCTCTCTCGGTTGTCCAAGGGACTGAGTGAGCCAAGGGAGATCTTGAAGCGCTTTTTGTTACACCAGCGGAGGTAGGAAGCAACGATCTGGATGCATCGGTCAATGGTGATGTCCTGCCAGTTCCGCGGATAAAACAGCTCTGTTCTTAGCCGACCGAAGAAACCCGTCAGGTAGCGCAACCGGTGAACACCCTTTGCGCGTCATCGATTGAGTCAGCTTGGCACTTTGAACCCGTGAGAGCCAACCCGGTCAGCGATAGTGGGCACCACGATCCGAGTGAATTCTCAGCCTGCTCTCCTGGCGGCAATCGTCTGAATGGCGGCATCCAACATTGTGTTCACCATGGCGGCGTCTGGACGTGTGCCGATAGTCCAACTGACCACAAGGCCATCGAAACAGTCGATCAAGGGGGAGAGATACACCTTTCCAGCAGGTATCTGGAACGCCGTGATGTCAGTCAGCCACTTCTCATTTGGTGTCCCGGCTTGGAAGTCCCGATTAATGAGGTTAACCGCCTCCCTGTTGCGCGGGGTTGTGATCCTATTCAATCCAAGGGGTTGCCGAATTGAAGGTCTCCCGTAATCTGTTTGGATGACTACACCAAAACCCCCAAGCATTCCCTCTGCCTTCGACCAGGAAGCGCGTTGCTCCAACCCAGTGAAGGCAGTATGTACACCACCAATACTTCAATTGGCGTGCCCGGATGAGCAGCTTCCAAAACCACCTGTTTTGATCCGATACGCCAATTCAGCGCCAGGTGTACTGGCCCAGCGTAACCATGCGGCATTGCGCCGATTTCTGTTGGATGCGCGGGATCCGATGGAGCAGCGCCGTCGGCAGAGCGATCTGTTTGTCAAAAGCACTGCATGTCTGAGCCTGGAGCGCAGTAGCAGGCGGGTCGTACAAGCAGCCTTGTTGGCCTGGCCAGTCGCGTTGTGTATGTCGGGACCGTTACGAGTCAGGGGCTACATTCACTTCGGCCATTCCGAATCTGCCGGGCTCAAGTCCGAACTGGCGCGGGCCTGGGCTGCGGCATTTGACGTGGCCGAGTCAGATGTGGAGATCCATGGTCTCGTTGATGTCCGTCAACTGGCCGGGATCGACCCACTGGCCCTCCAGTCCTTTACGGGCAAGGAGGTCAACCGGTGGTCGAGACTGCAGCCTAACGAAATAGCTTCGGATCCGGTGCCGCTACAACTGGGCTACTGCAAGGATAGTCAAGCCGACCAAAGCGGCGGGGCACGAGGGGCAGCAGAGATGGTCTCAGTTGGACGCAACCTGCCGGCCACGTTCCTGCTTCTGGCATTCGTGCGATGGGAACCGCGCGAGGTTCCACCTGCTGTTACCGACAACCTGGCGCATAGCACTGCCCGACTTCAAAACCTCCTTCAGGCACTGTTCACCCACGCAAATCCCGGATGGTCGGAATCCGCAAGCCTGACATCTCCCCCGGTGATTCGCTCCGAGGTTCGGCTGGGCAAACCCCAACACTTGCACCAAGCCATGACCCAGGCGCAATCAATGCAACTGGCCTGGATGGCCGAGCGGGCACGCAAGACCGACTGCAGCTTCGATCTGGAGCACCGGCAAGTCGGCAGTTTGATGGCCTGGTCGGCCACCTTGACGGATACCCTGCAAGATGTCATCGCAAAACTGGACTATTCCTATGACGGATTTTGGAGGCCGGAATGCCATGTGCAGGACATCACTGGGCAGGTGAGTCTGGCCCAGGCCACCGGGCAGATGTGTACCGAATCACCGAACCCTCTCACCCATTGAAATCAAAGGAGATCATCATGAGTGCTTTGCGAGGCATTGATGTGTTCAACATCGCGATGGGACTTGGCAACGTCGTGTTGCTGCTGGCAATCCGGGATATCGATCACAGCAACAAAGTGTTGCATGCGAGGAATCTGCGGGAGCGGGAGCGCGACAAGGAATTGTTTCCTGAACTCGACTATCTGAACGAGGACCCAGAGGCTCAGGAGAATGGCCAGCGAGAACTCGGGCACGAAGGAGCGCATTCTGTGTGATGCCCACAATGCAAAGCTCCACGAATGTCGCAGGGCCTCTGCGGTTGCCACACTGTTGTGGCGCTTTGCGTTACGGGGCAAAAGCGCTTCCCGGCTCACAAGCCCGGTAATTGGATAGAAGTGTTGTCACCGGTTGCGATAGTGGCCACCTTTCACGAGGAACCGCTGTGGTTCACCTGACACCAGAGGTCAGCCGCCGCGTGGTGGTCGCCGTGCTCTAAATTTTGCGCACGGTCAGTTTGGCCAGCTTTTCGCCAATCTTGGCAATGGCCTTGGCGGCCTTGGAGACAACTGCTTTCTTCGCAGCTGCCCTTTTTGGATTTCCTTGTTGTTGAACTGACCACCCATCCATGGCCAGGGCCTCGTTTGTCTCAAATCGACAGGCTGACCTGCGCAGGCTCATCGCGGTGGCACCAGGTGGGGCGCGGTGTGGGACACCGGTATTGGCTCATCCATCTCCAGACGGCTGTGCGCACACTCGCTGCATTTGTTGCGTTTATCGGCCGTCGCGAAGCGCTGAATGGCTCTGTACCCCAAGCGGGGCGCGGCTTTCCAAAAAAGAGGCCACCCTGACATAGCGGGGTTCGAGGGCTCAATCCGAGTCGTGTCGCACTCACTGGGTCATAACGTACACGCCCCGAAAATAGTCCGCCGCATAGATTTGTAACGACCGAATTGTGAGCGACTGGAGGCGGGGTTGCTGATTTGGAGGTCTTACGTAAAGTGTTTTCAAAGGAGCCCATTTTTATGAAAGCCCGACAATCCCTCTACCGGCAAATCGAGGACCTCTGGCAAAACGCGGTCAGCTTGGCCACGTCAGCCCTCGTACTTTGGACCCTGATTCAGATCTGCTGCCTGACCCTGGGCGATGTGGTCGTACACCTGGCCGTACTCAACGGGGCATGGCAACGTGACTTGGCTGAGCACTGTGTCCAACACGTATCCAAGTGCCAGAGCGTCCGCTTCGACCAGCAGTTCCTGACCACACAGCATGGAGGTCCCAAATGGCAATGGGTTGGTGCGCGGCTGGATGTCGTGGTGGTCTGCCCGGGTGGAACGGGGGAATCCATCCGGCAGGTACTGGTCGAATACATGGGTGAGTGGACGGCGGGGCGCGTCAGTTTGCGCTTTGTGGATTCCAAGGGTCAGCAATGGTCATGACGTTGAGTCCCCGCCACGCCAAAAGGGTGGAGCCGGATTTCCCGGTGCAGTGGCCACTCAGTTTGGCGGTGGTGACCTGGATGGCAGTTGCGGTTGGCGAAGCCTGGGGACTTCCTGTCGGCGCAACTCCCCCCTATGTGGGCTTGACCGTCTTCAGGATTGGGTTGGCCGTAGTCTGCCTATTGGCTACAGCGTATCCCATTGCGCTCCTTGTTCTGGCGGTTTTGGGGCAATCGATACCGAGCGTCTTGACGCGGCCGTTTCAGGTAATGGCCTGGACTACGCCATCCGTGCTGGCGATGTACCTGGCCGGACTGTCGACCCTCACTGGGGGATTCCTGATCAAGACAGGACTCTTTCTGGTATGGCTGGCCGTCGTGTTGGTGCTGCCAATGGTGTTTTTTGTGGCGGCAGGGTTTGCTGTTTTCTGTGCCATGCAGGTAATTCGACCACTGTGGTGGATTTGCGGATGTCCGGAGCAGGCGTTCTTCGGTGCCGCCGCGCCAGCCGGCGCCTCGTCGGCCAACGGAGAATCACCCAGGGTGAGGGCGCCAGTGGCATCTCGGTCTTTGCCTCAAGCCCAATCTGCGGAACCGATTCGCACCGCGGCACAACAGCCTGCCTACGAATTCGAATGGCGCATGCCGCATTCCCGCTTTGCCGACCTGGCTGGTATGGAGGTGCTGAAGGCAGAGCTGAGCGCCGCCATCAGGCCATTCATGGGGTACCGCCGCGGAGAAGCTGTGGCCGATCGCAATGGCATTCTGCTGTCCGGCCCACCGGGCAACGGTAAGACCGCGTTCGCCATGGCCATCGCCGGTGAGCTGCAGCTGCCGTTGGTCAAAGTCAGTGGCGTTGATATCGCAAGCAAATGGGTCAATGAGTCCGGCACCGCGCTCAAGAGTTTGTTCCAGCAGGCAGCCCAGCAGCCGTGTGTCGTCTTTCTGGACGAGTTTGACTCCCTGGCCAAGGACCGCGGCAATGGACAGCTTTCTGAGGAAGATCGCAAACTGGTCACGGCTCTGCTGACCCTGATCGATGAGGCCCGGCGCCAGCGCATCGTGCTGGTGGCGGCCACCAACTACCTGGATCTGCTGGACAAGGCGGTTATTCGAGAGGGCCGATTTGATTTCCATATCGAGGTGCCATACCCGGACTTGCCCGCCCGTCTGGGGATACTCACCGGACTCTTGACTCGCTTCAATCTTCAGGCAGATGTACAGACCATCGACCAGGTGGCGCGCCTGTGGGAGCGGCGCAGCATTGCATTCATGGAATCCACGGTGAAGCGATTGCGGGATGACTTTGTGGGTCGATCCGAATCAGTGCCCATGGAAGCCTTCAAGCAAGCCGCCCGATCCGCATCGCGGCGTGCCGGCAATATTCCTTCCACCGGAGCTAGACTGTCCGCGCTGGCTCTTCCCGCGCGGGTCCGGCGGGAGACCGCCTCTCTGCTGTACCGTCTTCAACATTGGGAGTCATTGGCGGAGCAGGGCGGGCAGCCACCCAGTGGGGTCTTGTTGTACGGACCACCGGGCACCGGCAAAACCAATCTGGTTCGGGCCCTGGCGCGGGAGCTGGAATGCTGGCATGTGTTCGAGGTCAATGCGACCGATGTGCTGTGCGACCCACGCAAGTTCACCGAGATCGCCGAACTGGCTGCCGAGCACCGGCCGGCATTTGTGTTCATTGACGAAGCCGATGAACTGCTGCGCAACCGCGCGCAAAGCAGCTCCACTGTTGCGACCAACCAGATTCTCAAGACCATGGACGGATTGATGGGCCAGGTGCCGGAAGTGGTTTTCATAGCCGCCACTAATATGCCGGAGGTCATCGACGGTGCGGCTCTGCGGGGAGGGCGGTTTGCGGAGCACATCTACATGGGACGGCTGTCCGGTACTGACCTCGAAGCGTTCCTTCAGAAGGAGTTCGTACGCAGGGTCCAGGTCCGGTTCGGCACAGACCTCACGCCGCAGTCACTGGCACATCGCCTGGTAGAGGCATCGCCTGCCGACGCGATTGCGATATTGAACAGGGCGATCAATGCGACGCTCGGCAATGGCCAAGCCGGCGGTCGAGTCTGCATGGCGGACATTGAAACAACCATCACAGCCAGTCTCACGGTTTCGGGATCTGGAGATAAAGCGCACGCCGAAGGAATGTGGGAATGAACAATGACATGACTGAACTGCGTGAGCGCATCGCTGTGCGCAGCGCTCGCCTGAGCGAAATTACCGTGGAAATCAAGGCCGAGTTGTATGGCATCGACGACATCATTGACCGCGTGATCGAGTCCGTCCGGGCGTGGTACATCCTGCCCGAACTCATCACACGCCCGGTCATCGTCTGTTTGTGGGGCCTGACCGGCACGGGCAAGACCCAGCTCACCCGAACCGTAGCCCGCAAGCTGGGTTTCTACGACCGCTTTGTCGAAGTCCAGATGGACGCATTCTCCAACCACTATGCGGACACATCCATCTGTGGCTTGTTGTCAGAGTCCAAAGTGGCAGAGGGCGCACCCGGCATTCTGCTGCTGGATGAGTTCCAGCGCTATCGCACGCTGGATGGACACGGAGAAGACATTAAGGTCGAGCGCTACATGGATGTATGGGCTCTGCTATCCGATGGACGCCTGTCACCGTCGGCCACGTTCATGTCGGAGCTGGAACTGATGCTCGCCAATTCCGCCTTGAACGAACACAGCCGGGCCCTCAAAACCAACAAGAAGGACGTCCCCACCAATGAGGAGACCCAATACCACCTGTCGCCCCATACGGCTATTGAGTTCAAGCGGGCCCTCAAGCTTAAGGAGCCTGTGTTGGAAGTCATGGGTTGGACCCTGGAGACCATCAATGCCCGTATGCGGGCGTTCAGCAAAGATCCGCATAACTGGGAAACCGATTACTCCAGGATGCTGATTTTTGTGTGCGGCAATCTCGACGAGATGTATGAAGAGACCGCCAAGCGGGTCACGGATTGCGATACCGACGCGGAGATTTTTCATGAGCAGACCAAGCGCCTGTCGATGATTGACGTCAAACGTGCCCTGGGTGAGCGGTTCAAGCCAGAGCAGATTGCGCGTCTAGGCAACAACCACGTGATCTTTGCCAGTATGGGGCGCGCTACCTATGAACGGCTCATCGCGGAAACCTGCGCGCGATACACCGCGGACATGTTTAAAGCCTGCGGTATCCGCTTTGAAATTTCTCAGGAAGTGAAGGACCAGATCTATGCGAACTCGGTGTTCCCGGCGCAGGGGACCCGTCCGGTGTTCTCTTCCATCCATGCACTGCTGAGTGCCCCGCTGGTGAACTTCGCGCTGTTCGCGCTTGAGCATGGAGCTGCGGGGGGTGACACCCTGAGCATCTCGGTGGACACGACTGGCAAGTTCCTGGAGACCCAGTTTGGACCGCGGTGCCACCACTGCCCGGTTGAGTTCGAACTCAACAATCTCAAGCAGCGCTCGGATCCCGACTTTCGGGCGCTGCTGGCCGTCCACGAAGCGGGCCACGCGTTGGTGTATTCGGTCCTTTTTGGGCAGCCGCCCCAGGAGCTGAAAATCAATGCAGCGTCATTCAACGGTGGGTACAACAGCTTCATCAATCTGGACGCCGAGTCCAGTCGCAATATCCTGGACAGGATGTGCGCTGGCATGGCCGGATTTGTCGCGGAGACCCTGGTCTTTGGCGAAGAGGCACGTACTTCGGGATCGGCCAGTGACATCAAAAAGGTCACGGCGCTGGCTGCACAATACGTGCGCCACCAGGGGTTTGGTCAGCGCATGGGGCGCACCGGTGTTGCCAGCGATGGCAGCGAGACGGTTAACACGGATATGCAGGCGAGCAACGTTGAAATCGAGAAGCTGGTGCAAGCCCAGTTTGTTCGGGCCAAGCGATTGCTGGTACAACATGCCGACTCGTTTGTTCGGATCAGCCTGGCGCTGGATCAACAGGGGCATGTTTCGGGGGGAGAACTGTCTGAGTGGCTGGGTCTGCCCTCCACTGACATGAGCGGGGTGTTGGAACCCTATGCATGGATGCTGCAAGAGTTCAGTGGCAGGCCTACTGGTATCCGGGGTTCCACCGATAGCACGGGCGGGGTGTTTTCTGAAGCATTCATCCGGGACTGGCATGCCGAGTGGGCGCGCCTGACGCACCGCAGCGCCCATGCAACCGATAGGGCCCTCAAACGGACTGCTGACATTTTTTGTGACAGCATATGGGAATTCTTGGCGCCCCTGAGAATGCTGTACTGGTTGTACATGCGCATATTGCGCATCACGATCCGGAAGGCATAGGCGAGCGAAGTGGACGGGGTTGGATTCTGGCGTGTCAACAGGTAGCGAAGGCACCGGTATTGAGGTCGAAGCCGTTGTTGAGGAGACCCCTGGAATACTTGGTAAGGCCGAACCCGAGGCCCTGGGCGCGAACAACCGGTCCAGTCTGTCTTTTGCTCATTGAGGCATCGCTTTGAGGCGAGATGCGTAATTCGGGCATATCAAAGGCGAATCGAACGCACAAAAACTAAGAAAAGCGGAGCCCAAAATACATAAGTTGCAAATTTGGGCAGATTTGGCCCATGGCGCGATGTAGAGGGGTTGGATGGAGCGAAAGTGGGCAAAAAATACCCACAACGACGAATCGGTTCTTTAAGCCTTGCAAGTATGGGCAGTTTTTGCCCAATGGATGTTGGCCGATGAATGGATTGCGTCAACAGGTGGGCGAATTTCGCCCATTGCGATTACAAAGATGGCACTGGAGAGTGCCTAGTGGGCAATATATGCCCAAAGAGGCGAAGCAGATATTGAAGCGTCACCATTACGGGCAGTTTTTGCCCAAGCATCATGCTTTGCGTTCAGGATATCTACGAATTTTCGCAAGCAGAACTAGAGAGTAAGCCCGTACTGAATGGCTCTGCGACCAAATGCAAATCGAGACTTGCACTGCGCCAGATTAACACCCCGGAATCTTTAAACCGATGACCTTTGCCACTTGGCAGTCCTGAGCCCATCAACGCGCGCGGCGCTCGTTCAGGACCGGATGCTGGCAGTCCGCGGATGGGGCTACAAGGTGTACATCAAAGTGAGGGGAGTTGGAACCCGCATGAATAGAGGCCAAAACCATGATTTCAAAATGTTTTTGAATGTGAAAATCTATTGTCAACGGTAGGAAAGCTTCTCCCACCAACATGCGCATGGGGCGAAGTCTGGATTCCCGTCGCACATAGAAACGCCTGGATGCGGGGGTGGGAGGCTGATGCCCCGGCTTGCGTGGATCCCAAGCAGTTTTCGAGCTATGGCATATCGCACCCGGGTTCAGAAGATACGCCAGTTGGGAAGTAACGCCTGTCGCGATGGAGTGCCGGAAGGCGCTTGTCCCTTCCTGTTGGCCAAGACCAAGTGGCGCGATCACCCGATAGAGCTGGAGCGGACCCTGTTCTATGAACTGACCGGGCGAGGCGCCACCGAAGAGGCGAACCGGATGCTGGTCGGCCAGCAGCATCCCAATGGACAGTTGCAGATTGAGCGCGATAGCGTACCGTGAATACAAGCAGTAAATGAAACCACAAGGGCGCGACAACTGCCCACGCCCGGCCATGGTCAGGGACATTGCGGCCGAGTTCCCTCTGCTTGACCTCACCTGGATGGGATTGGGCGCAAGTCGGCGTAAAGCACCTTGCACGTCACCACCAGCTGAAAGATTTCACCTTCACACTATAGAAAAAACCATGAAAAACCTGCAATCCAAGCGAATGATCATTCTGGCCAGCGTCTGTTGCTGGAGCGCGCTCATCACAGGCGTGCATGCCCAGAGCGCTGTGCAGCACCCGGGCCAACCCATTGATGAGCACGTCGTTCACATCGTCCATTCCGACGGCACCTCGGACAAGGCCACTGCACAGTGGAAATCCATGTATGACAGGGCCGGCGCCAAATGGCTGTCCGGAACCATGCAGTGGTACTTCAACCCTTCAAACGTGCCCAGTGGATTGACGGCCGATCAAGTTCTGGCGGCGATGCAAAAGACCACGACCAAGTGGAGCCAGATGTGCAATATCCAGTTCCAATACATGGGCACAACCACCGCATCCAACAACACCAATGACAGCATGAACGTGTGGGGGTTCAGCGCCTTCGACCCGTCCTTGTCCTTGTACTCGGGCTGGACGCCCACCCGTGTCCAGACGAACATGGACGGCAGCAATGCCAGAGTCATTGAAGCCGACATGCAGCTCAACATCGCCAAGCCATGGACCGATGAAGCCCTCGAAGGCCTGCTCATGCACGAAATCGGGCACACCATCGGTATCGGCCACAGCGACCAGCCCTCGGCCATCATGTCTGCCACGCCCTACCACTATGCAAGCTACAACCGTACCCTGCGCACGGACGACATCACCGCCTGTACCAGTCTGTATGGCGCGGCTCCTAACCAGGCCAGCAACCGGGCCATGAACTGGGCCGAATCCATCTACAAGGCCGAACTGCGGGCCACGGACACCTATCCCATCTCGCAAGCCTTCGACGGCTACAACTACCGCTACTACCCCACGACCAACGCCTACGTGGGCACCAAGGGTGGCCGAGCCTATTACATGGTGGGTACCGCCAACCCGCCCCAGGAAGTGGGCGATCTGAACGGCTTTGCGGGGCAGGTCCAGGCGGCAGGGTTTTGAGGTCGTTGCCTCGCTGGGGGGGCGCCAGAGAGGCTTCGTCGAACCTGCATTGCCCGCAACTGAACTGGGCGGGCTACCCCGGTTCGGCCCCTGATTGCCCCGGGTTGGCCTTGGGAGTGAAGGGGCCTCCCCGCTGGTCAGCGTGGACCCTCAACGTCTGGATCAGCTGCTGTCGCGCATCGGGCTCACCGCAAGCTGCAGAAAAGTCAAATTGAGAAGGGTGCTCAGAAGCGCAAGCCCGTTCCAGCGCGCTGAAGGCCACTGGGAAATCACTCGCGACGATTCGCACTGCTTTCAGCCGATGGGTCCGCTTAGGTGAGCGATATGCTGCATTGGGCTTCGGTGAGCCATCAGGCGGTCGGTTTTGCAAGAGAGCCGGGTGCCTGCCAATTGAGCACCGTCCGTCGGCCCAATGCTGGAGCCAACCGGAATACTTGTCCGAGAGTTATCCACAAGGTGTTCCACAACAAGTGTGGATAAGGTTGCCGGGCATGGAGCATGATGGCAGATACCGACACCAATCCTCAAGGGAAGTAGAGATGAATGGCGTCCTTGACCATAGTGGCCCCTGAATCTGTTGCGTTTAAGACCGGTCGCGAAGCGCAAGGATTGGCCCGAAACCCAAGCTGGGCGCGGCTCTCCATCGAAACGGGGTTGCCTGACATAGCAAGAAAGAGGGCGTGCGCCGTTGCGTAGGCCCGGTCACTCTCGAGCACTGCCGTTTTGCGTAGCGATCTCGGGACGCCCACACGGAACTCATGCGGGTGGAAACCACTCCCGTATGTCCGCATACTGCTCGTCTTGCGTAAGGTACGCAAAATACCCCTGCATTTCCACTGCCTGCAGGTAGGGCACTGGCACATCGACTCCCGGTACCAGCCGGCACAGTGTATCGACGCTGTCCAGGTTGACCAGCGTTCGACAGACCAGTGGGCGGTGGACATAGATGGAGCACTTGCCATCCACTAGAAACGAACATGGCACACCAAAGAACTTCCTGCGACCGGCAATGGTCTCAATGTTCAATGGCTCATCGGGCTCTGCCAACCGGCGCCCAATGGCTTTTGCGATCAACTTGGCTTCGCTCATGGGAACGGTTGCCTCAATGTGGCAGCAGTGGTTGCAACCTGATCCGCAGGCGGAGTTGGACGCAAAAATGCGAGAGCGCTCCCCGGCAATGTGGCGCAGCCGGATGAGCTTGGAACCAACGGGTATCGCGGGGGTCTGTGCATGCCGCAATTGCGACTGCAAAGTAGTCAGGTCAGGACCAAATCGCGCCTTGGCTGCTTCAACGTTCCTGGCTGCCGCTGCTTGGGCGACCGGCAAATGGTCGACCAACTCCCGCGGCAGGTTGGCCGGTGCCGAAGCCTCCAGCGACTCGGAAAATATCGGGAGGTCCATTAGGACATGGGGGAAGTTCCAGCGGCAATGCTGGCCTCAACCTCTTTGCACGATGGCGAGCAAACGGACTGAGACTTGCCAAAGAGGTTTCGCTTACCCAGCAAACTGCGATTGCGATGCTTGCCACAGAGAAAGCACGACATGGTCGCCGTGCTGCTGAACGCAGTGGAACCAAAAGGGGAGCCGGAAACCTTGGCCTTGTAGTGGAGGCCGTCGTCGAGGATGGCGGATTTAGTGTGTGCGCGGGACATGCATCAATTTTACGGGGGCCTTTTCAGCCAACCGGCCCGATCTCTTGGATCATCCTGGCAAGCCCATCACTCTGGATGAACAGATCCTTCTCCGGGAAGTCGTGTTTCATGAAAAGTTCGTTCATCCCTGCAAACCCTTGAATCAGCAACTCTCGGAGCTTTTGCACATCAATCTGAACCTGGCCACCGCCTGGAAACACGTCCCCGCAAAGGCAAGCGGCCCAAAGGTTGATGGAGTGGTCCAACTGGTTGAGGAAAAAGGCCCAGTAAGGCCATGTCGCATGCAGGGTGGCTATAAAGGACCGAACCTCGGGGACCTCAATCAGTTCGCGCGGATCGGACTCGTAGCCATCGAACGCAATGGAGAGCTGGCCGCGGTAGAGCCAACAGTCTTCCCGGGTGGCGCCCAGCAATCTGAGCTGACCCAGGACTGCAGCCACATCGCGCTGCTCAACTGCGGAGCGGCCGATCATCAGAATGACCGGGTCGTGGACTCCAGGTTGGTGATCAAGCCGCAAATGAATGCTCGTAGAAGGCGAGAGGAAATGCGCTAGTCTTCACTCTTAGGTCTCTTTAGGAAACCCTGCACCTGTTTGGTCAAGGACGCCTGCTTGCCCAAGATCTGCAGTGACTGCAACTCCGCTTGTGCCCAGTCGTGAAAGCTCTTCACCTCGGAAACAATGCCGGCAAATTCGTTTTGGCCGCTATCGAGGGCCTTGCAACTGCGCAGAAGCATGAGCCAGGCGTTCGCTGTGTTGACGAAGTTTCCGAGTATCGACCGCCGCTGGCTCATGAAGTGAACCTTGAATTCGTCCGCCATTGGCATCTTCAGATCCACACTGTCGCGCCACAAGGTCATGCTGCTGCGCAGTGCATCGGTATCCAGGTCGATTTGCATGCCAAAGATGTTACGACATATAGCTCGGCTTCTTGGGCTCTCATGCGTTTGCACGGCGGGCAACACATTCCCTCTCCCTAAGTCCCAACGCCGTGACCGATGCACGCGTTGGTGATGCCACCGCTGGCAACGACCCGACTGACGCCTTCAGGATCGCGTGTTCCCAAACCGTATGATCAACTCTGATGTATTTTTGGAGGTTTTGTGCTTACGCTGCCGCCCGATTTTGAAGAGCAACTCGACTGTTTTCTGAAACTTGCCGGGCGCCAGGCGATGTCAGATGTTTCGCCGCAAGCGTTCATTGACTGGTTCCGTTTGTCCGCGCCCACGGTATTCCCAGCCCTCATCAGTCAGATTCCGGATGACCCCGAAGAAATTCGACGGTTTCTGCGCATGGCCGCCAAGAGCCTCTACGCAGACCTACCGATTCCAGCGCGCGGTCTGGTCGCACCGGGGCCCTCCAGAACCGGCCGCAACGACCCCTGTGATTGTGGTTCCGGCGCCAAGTTCAAACACTGTTGCGGCAGTGTCTCAATGCCGCCCCTGTTCGGCCAGATGAATCACTTGCGCTATGTCCTGGACGCCTATCCTAAATCACGCTTGGCGGAAGTGTCCGCGAGCAAAGCGTCGGTGGATGCAGTGGCCAACACCGCCGAACAGTGGCAGGACGAAGGCGAACTGGCACGGTCCATTGCCTTGTTGGAGCCCTACTTTGGCGGCGATGGGCCGCTGACCGAGCGTCAGGCACCCCTGTTTAACCTGCTCATGGATATCTGGCTGGAAATGGGGAAACGGTCCAAACGGGAAAAGCTGATTGATACAGTCCTGACCCGCGGTGACCGTATCCTGCGCAGCGAAGCGCTGCAGCGCCGTACCAGCATGTTGACTGACAAGGGCAACTACCCTGCTGCCTGGCGCGCATTCAAGGAAGCCAGAGACCTCAATCCGAACGATCCGGCCCTAAGCTTTCTGGAAGTAACAACCTTGCTCAGCGAGGGGCGCGCCGGTGAGGCACAGGGGCGTGCCCAGTGGTGGGCGGCATTTCTGGCGAAACAACGCGACCCCAACCTGGAGACAGCGATCGAACGCTTGCGCGCGCTGGCCAAGGACCCCCATGCTGGCTTGATGGGCATTGCGATGCAAAGCAACCCACACCTGCAGCGGATCACTGAGCTGTTTCGCACGGCACCCGCGCCTACCGTACGCCACCAATTCGAATTGGTCGTGGATGGAGAGAGCGGGCAATCGGCTCCCCACATTGCAGGTGATTTGGTGCCGGACAAGGATCTATCCAAGCTCGAATCCCTGTGGAGGAAAACTTTCCACCAGGCAAAGCCGGATATGACCTGGCTGCAAAACGACAACGATGCCGTCTGGGACAACGCGGATGCTTGGCTGGACCTGCTGCAGAAGCACCCCAGCCTGTGGTTCAGCTTCGACGTACTGGACGATCTGGTACTGGCCGTGGACACCATCGTGCTCGCTGGTGTCGAAGAACGGCTGCTGGTCCCTATGGCTGAACGGGCAGTTGAACAGCTGCGAATCACGCTGGAGACTTCTTCCGTTCAACCATTGCAGTGTCCCTGGGGATTCCTGAATCACCGGCCGGCCTTGCGCCCCATCGTGCATCTGGCCTATATCTGCAAGGCAGCAGGCGCCGAGCACCCCGGCAAAGCACAGCGCTTCATGGAATTGGCGCATTGGCTGGTGTTCGGGCTCAATCCCAATGACAACCACGGATTGCGCTCGGATTTGTCCTGCGCCTTTGTTCGGTTTGAAAGGTGGGAAGACGCCTTGGCACTCAAGGATCGCTACCCCGACGATATGCAACCGACGCTAGCGCTTAACGCCCAGTTGGCAGCCTGGGTGCTGAAGCAAAGCAGCGGGCTGGCGCACAACTTGAAGCAAGCTGCGAATGACTATCCCGCCGCGGTCAAGATGCTGTTGGACGTCGCACCCAAGCCGGTGAAGGCAGACAACGGCTACGGCGTTGCAATTGGCGGTAAGTACGAGGCCTGGCTGTATGTGCAGGAAATGCGGCCATTCTGGGAGAAGCACGGAGCCCTGGCTTGGGCACGTGAACTCTTGGCGACCAAGGCATCGAAATCTAGAAAAACGAAAGAGCCTGAGCCAGCATCCCAAGAGAATTCCAGCCCACTTTAAATTCAGCGTTTGTAGTTGTAAATCGTTTCAGGATCAGCACCGATTCGGCACGAAAACTCCGCAGCGGTCTTTGGCCCGTATAGAATATGAGCACTGGCATTTGAAAAAATGTCTTCGTCATTTCTGTCAATTTGGCAGATCTCGGCATGTCAAACACAGCTCACCAAACATCCATTAACTTGGATGCACGGTGATCGAGACTTTCAAAAAGCGTCCTAGCGCCGCGACCCGGGTTTTTCGCGCCTGATTTTTTCAGGTGCGCGTAGCCCATCCGTCCCCTTTTTTGCCTAAGTTTTTGAAAGTTATTTGATATGTCCATTTCTATTTCAGTGCTGCTGCCCCAACACATTCATTCCGACGAAGTCCGTTTCAACAACGGCGTCCTCCAATGCTCGATTACCGTTGATCGAGACAACCGGGAACAAGAAGACATTGGCTACGCGAACGAGAAAGAAGTGCAAGTGGAATCCGCACTGGCCCACCCACACGGACCCACAGTATTCGAACTCGATGCCGAAGGTGATGACGTAGATGAAGTCCTGAAATTGGCAGATGCCCATTTCCGAACGGACTCCTCGCTGAAGCAAAAATACCCTGGTGCTCCATGGTCAACACGAACTGAAGACGAAGTGAATTGGGAAGGCCAGAGTTCGATTTTGGTCGGCCGATGCGACGGGACCATAGTTGGGATTGTGTGCCTGCGCATGCACTGCGTGGGCGCACCCGAATCACCCGATGTCAAGTTCCTCAATATCGGCATCGGGCCCTTCTTTGTCCCTCCCAGTTTGCGAGGACGCGCACATGCGATTGAGATGTCCATCGCCGCGAGTTATTTGAGTTCGGTGTTGCTCGACGCTTTGTACTTGCAAATGCCAAAGTTTGGGCGCATGGGTGTAGTTGTCGCTAGTGATGTCCCAGACGACACTGCTGAAGAGGTCCACCCATTTGTCGATCAGATTTTCCAAAAAATCCTGGTCACTCAGGAGATGCTGGCGTTCGGCGGGGTGTTTCCAAACGATGCCAAGTGGCGGACGATAACGTTCTATCCGCCGCGGCTTGAGCGCTAATTCCTAACACCTGCAAGAGCCGAAGGGCGACCCTTCGGCTCTTGCAGCAGGTGCCGAACAAAGCAATGATTGTCTGTCTTAACTATTGATAACATATTTTATCGATAGTACAATATCCGCTCATGACCGAGCTCCTCCCCACTGTTGCCGCAACAGCCGGGCGCATCCTCAGCGCCCCGGAGTTCCAGCACCTGGCCGAGGTCCCTGCTGAAACCCAGTGGTTCGCCAACATCGACAATCCGCAAACCCGCCGGGCCTACCAAAATGACCTGGCTGGCTTCATCCGCTTCGCCGGCATCCAGCAACCCACCGAATTCCGCCAGGTGACACGCTCCCACGTGCTGGCCTGGCGCGCCGATTTAGAAAAGCAGTCGCTGTCCGGTTCCACGATCCGGCGCAAGTTGGCGGCACTGGCCTCATTGTTCGAATATCTGTGCAACCAGAATGCCGTGACGCACAACCCAGTGAAAGGCGTCAAACGCCCCCGCGTGGAAAGCCAGACCGGCAAGACGCCGGCGCTCAGCAACACGCAGGCGCGCCAACTGCTGGATGCGCCAGCGGCCGATACCTTGAAGGGGAAACGGGATCGGGCCATCCTGTCGGTGCTGCTGTACCACGGCCTGCGCCGCGAAGAGCTCACGAACCTGAAGGTCAAGGATTTTGCACAAGCAGACCGTGGTGGGCCACGCATGCGGGTCTGGGGCAAAGGAGGCAAAGTTCGCTACCTGCCAATCCACCCGACTACACTGGAGTTGGTGGCCACTTACCTGGAGGCGGCTGGGCATGGTGCTTCTGCCTGCCACTGGTTGTTCCAGTCCGTGAGTCACCACCAAGCCAGCGATTCGAATGGCGGACTCACTCCGGGCGCGGTGTATTCCGAGGTCGTCAAGCGCTACATGCTTCCGCTGGGCATCCAAGGGGACAACCTGGGCCCGCACTCCCTGCGCGCCACCGCCGCCACCTGCGCCCTGGAAAACCAGGCCGATATCGCCAAAGTCCAGGAGTGGCTGGGCCACGCCAATATCAATACCACAAGGGTCTATGACCGGCGCGAAACCCGTGCGCCCGATTCTCCGACCTTTAAGGTCGCGTATTGAAGGGCGTTGCATAGGGGCGCGTCGCTCGGGCTCTATGCTGGAGGCCCATGAAAGCGAATGCATGAAAACCCCTGCCCCGTTGCTCTTCCTAGAACTGGAAGGTGTACTCGTTTTAGTTGGTTCCAAGAAAAGGGAGTTGGTGGCGGACGCCGTGAGCAACATCGCGCGTGGCGACTCGAATTGGCGTGACCATCAGGGAACTTGGGAGGATCTCTTTGCGGCGGAACCGGTCCGACAATTGAAGGCCCTGCACGATCAGTTTCAACTGCGGTATTGCCTCACCACCAACTGGACGGGTTTGTTGGACAAGGCAGCCACGCTCAATGTTCTGCGTCTGTCCGGCCTGGGATTTGTGGCCAGCAATTTACATGCGCGCTGGGAAGTTGACCGGGGTCTGGGAGTCGTACGCCGGTCCGACCAGATTGAAGCCTGGCTGCGTCACCATTCCGATCAGCACGATCAATGGGTTGTTCTGGACTCGGAAGTCCGCGGTCCTGACGTCCTGAACTGGCCTGAGCACCTGGCGGCGCACACCGTCTTTTGCTGTAGTGATGTTGGCTTGACAGGATTTGAAGCTGGGGCCACACGCGAGAGATTTCTGCAACTGCAGCCTTCACAAAAGAATTGACCCAGGCCCCATATGCCTTCACTGGCTTCACCGAAGCAAGCGTCGTGGCCAGCAGCGGGTTTTGCGTGTCAAGGTTCAAAAGACTCGGTCACTCAGTGGTAGTCATCTTCCAGTTGGTGACGAATGGCACCGACGATGACGGTACTGTCATCGACGATTTCATACAGAGCCACATAGCCCTTGTTTCCAAAAGTGATCACAAGTTCACGAACGAAAGGACTCGAGCCGATCTTGCGACAGGCAAATGGAGATGACCTCAAAAAGCCTATGCCATCCTTGATGGCCTTTAGCGCCCGCTCGGGGATGTCCAGATCACCAGTTGCACTTTCCAGTTCGCGCTCAAGAATGAAATCAAAAAGCCTCTCTAAATCTTCGTCGGCCTCGGCGCTGAATTGAACGCTATAGGCCATCAATTCTTCTGAGACTGGGTACGACGTGCGGCCGCCAGTTTGGCTTCAAGCTTGGCAACCACTGCCTCGGCTGCAATGCCGCCCCCTGCCCGCTTGGTCTCCTCGATCGCAGCGATGCCGCGACGAAGGAATTCCGCTTGATGCTTGCGTTTCAAAACGGTTTGACGCACGGCATTCTCGACAAATTCCGAGAGCGATTCTCCTTGCTCAAGGACACCCTCGACTTCGATCCTGAATTCAGGTGCGACGCGAATGGGGGGAATAGTTGCTGTTTTCATTTTTCAATTGTATTGCAATTGCAATCCAATAGTGGCGAGTTAGCGCGCCAGTCTGCGCACTACAGTCATGCTCTGCAACCAGCAGTACTGGACATGGCACCCGTGGATGACCGGTAACTATAGGCCTACCGGTAAGATTCGCGCGTAAACCTGCCACATCGGCTTTTTATCAGAATCGGCGGTTTGGAAACGAGTTTGGTTGCCTTTGGTAAGGTCCACGGTCCTGTTACTTTGGCCACCGTATGACCCCCACTGCCGCCCGCGTAATCTATCCTGAGCTACCTGATCCGCTGACTCCAGGCGACTTGCAACAACTCTTCAGTCCAAGCTTTGATGAACGCCAGTGGGCACCGACCGTTGCGCGGACAGCCGTGTCCCAGGTGGCATTGCTGGTGCAACTGAAGATTTTCCAGACCATCGGGCGTTTTCGGCGCGCCGCCGATGTCCCCCCTGCTGTCGTTGAGCACGTTGCGCTCCGCCTGGGCGTGGAATCTGGATCAACCCTGATCTTTCCAGACCGAACGCTTTATCGCCACCGTCCGGTCATCCTCAAACGCCTTGAAGTGGTTTCATGGGGCACCGAGGCGAGAGAGCTGGTCCAAGCTACCATGCGAAAAACCGCCCAAGCGCGAACGGACCCAGCAGACATCATCAATTCGGCGATCGACGCACTCATTCGCAATGGCTTTGAATTACCTGCACTAGATACGTTGCGCAGACTGGCCGCTACCGTGCACAGCAAAGTGAACGCAGCACAGTGGAGCGAGGTGTGCGACTGCCTCCCGTTTGAGCAGCGTGTAGCACTGGAAACAATGCTGGTTGTGGATCCAAGAACGCAGAAATCACCATTTGCCAATCTGTGCGCGGCACCGGGGCGGGCGTCACGCAGGAATCTCAACGCGCTGATTGATCGTTACCGGTGGCTGCAACAGCTCCCAGATCCTACGACGGCGCTGCAGTCGATTGCCGATTCAAAGATTTTTCAATGGTCCAATGAGACCAGACGACTCAACGCACTTGAGTTACGGGAATACATCACCCCACGCCGCTACACGTTGTTGATGGCGGTCATTCACGATGCTCGCGGCCAGGTCCTTGACGATTTGACGCAGATGCTGCTGAGGCTTGTCCGCAAAATCGAATGGAAAAGTGATCAACGTCTGGCGCAGTGGCATCAGACCCGGCGCAGCAAAACTGATGTCCTCATCCGCGCATTTCATGATTCGCTCATCGTGCACGGGGCCAAATTGGCCGCCGTAGAGAAGGTGTCGCAGGTGGAGACGGTGTTTGCGGCACAGGGGGGCCGCGAGGCGCTCGCGCAAAGCTGTGAGGAGCACTTGCGATATGAGCGGCAGAACTGGCGCCCCTTTGCGCGGGCCGTGTTTGTTCCGCTGCGTAGCGCTCTTCTGCGGTTGGTCGGCATTTTGCCATTGCAAGGCACGGCGACAGCTGCTGGTTTGCTGAGCCTTGTCAGGTCAATCACCAATGAGGCATCGCCCCGCAGCGACTATCAAACCATCGATGGGGTGGCTCCAAATACGTTACCGCGTGAATGGCATGACCTTGTGCATGACCATGCAGATGACAAGCAGGCGTTCAACCGCCGCCAATTGGAGGTCGTGGCCATCCTAGAGCTGGTGACAGCGATCAAGGCCGGCGAAATATTCGTCAGTGGCTCCCTGAGCTTCGACAGGTTCTGGGATCGCCTGCCAAGCGAAGCTGCGGACCCTGCCGCTATCGCGGCGTATGCCACCGCGCGCGGATGGGGAGATGGTGCCGACGGACTCGTTTGTGCGGTGAAAAAGGCGCTTGACCAAAAGGCCCGTTTCCTGGACACCGCCGTGGGTACCGGTGATCGGGCATACCTACGGCGAGGAAAGCATGGGCGACCAGTGGTATCGCGGTTGCGTGCAGTGGTAACGCCTGAGACGGCGACCGAGCTTGAGAACCAAATGATGGCCCACATGCCTGAGCGTGCGGTGTTGGAGGCCATCTCGAACACCGAGCACTGGGCCCAATGGGGGCGGCACTTCGGCCTCCCATCCCGGCTGGGTCCCCAGATTAAAGACCCCAGACATCGCTACGTGCTCACGACCTTTGCCTATGGCTGCGGACTCGGGCCTACCGAAGCTGCGCGACATCTCGGTGGAACGGTCTCGGCAGATCAACTGGCGTTTGCCGATCGTCGCCATGTTGACATTGCAGACCTGCGCGCTGCCTCGGCGGATTTGATCAATCTGTATGCCAAATTCGAACTACCGCAACAATGGGGGACGGGGCAATCCGCCGCCGCTGATGGCACCCATTTTGAGACGTACGAAGACAACCTGCTTGCCGAGCACCACATTCGCTACGGCAAGACTGGGGGCATCGCCTACCGCCACGTCGCGGACAACTACATCGCTCTGTTCAGTCGTTTCATTGCCTGCGGCACCTATGAGGCGACCTTCATTCTGGATGCGTTGCTTCAGAACCTCTCAGATGTGAAGCCAAGCCTCGTGCATGCGGATACCCATGGCCAGTCAGCGGCCGTCTTCGGCTTGGCATATTTGCTAGGAATTGAACTGATGCCTCGCATCCGTCGCTGGCAAGAGCTGAAGCTGTACCGGTCCGATAACGCGACCAGTTACACAAAGATCGACACGCTTTTCGGGGGCACGGTCAATTGGGCGCTGATCCGGGAACACTATCCACAGTTCATGCAACTCGCGCTGGCAATCCAAAGCGGCGCACTGGCGCCCTCAGCGGTCTTGGCCAGGGTCAATAGCTACAGCACCAAAAATCGATTCGCTTTGGCCCTGAAGGAACTAGGAAACGCGGTTCGCACAACGTACCTGATGGTATGGATAATGGATGAATCCTTGCGTCGCACGGTCCATAAAGGGACGACCAAGATTGAACGGCACCACAAATTTTCCAAGCACCTGACGTTCGGTGCTGGCGGCCATCTGCGGTCAAACGACCCTGCTGATCAGGAAAAGGCCATCGTTTACAACGAGCTTGTGACCAACGCGGTTGCGCTACAAAACGTCGTGGATCAAACCCAAGCCCTCCACACGTTGAAGTCCAAGGGCGTCAATATCCGTCCCGCCGATTTGGCCTTTTTGAGCCCGTATGCCACCAGCAAGCTCAAGCGATTCGGCGACTATCCAACCGACCTGAAACCCGAAGCGATACCAACCAGAACGACCCTTCCCGTATAGGATTTAGTCGATGTGGCAGGTTTTCGCGCGAATCTTACCGGCAGGCCTAGGTCAGCATCCCGTGCAACACCAATAACCTTGTAGTGATCTGGGAACGATTCAGGCACGATCACTTTTCAAAGATCTTCTTACACACAGAGGCCCCGCGGGTCTAGACGGGATCATGGTAAAAACAATTCTCCACATTGATGGCAATACCAAGACTTCTCCCACGTGCCCATGAGTCGGGGCCAGTCCCGCTGATTATGCTGATATGCCCTGTGCAAGAAAAAGGCCAGCAAGCACGACAGTCCGGCATAGAGCGCCTTGGCGCCCAGATCCGAGATTGCCAACGTCATCATCACAAACACTATAAGCAAAGCAACTTTGCCCACGTAGCCGTACTGTTCAGGTGGCGCTAGTCGCGCAAGCATTGGGCTATCTGCTTGATGTTTTGAACGTCCGATTCCGAACACAAGGGTCGCCTTTTCCTTTGGCGCGAGCGGCACTTTCAATCCGGCCGTCAGCTCTCGTGACTTGACCGAGTGAGTGGATTCCACAAGAGCTTTGACCCGCTGCACTTGAGCAGAGCCACAATGCGGACACAAAAAAGAAGCCATACACTTTCCGAAACGGAACCTATAGAGAGGGATGGAAGTAGCAAACTCAACGTGCGTATGAAAGGTCTAATCAGATAGATGCCACAAACGCATAATCCACGGTACTCCAATTGAAGCGAAAACTGTTTCGACTCTACCAGAATAGGCAGTGTGCACGGCGCAACACAAAAACTCAAGACGGTTGCGCAGTCGAGTACCCAAGGATCAAAACAAATTACTTGAACAACTTGATCGAGTCGAGCGTGCCGGGGGTATCCGACTGTTCACCAACGCAAAGAAGGAGTTGGCAGTTCAATTCAGAGTCATTCAGCACCAGGGGTTTGAAAACAGGGTCGCGCCCGAGGGAGCGAAGATTGCATTGCAGGAAACTCTGGCAGAGCTGAGTAGATCCAAACTGCAAATGCGTGCAGTTGAAGGTGTTCGGCTATCCGCGAAACGTTTGCAAGCCAATAAGGGTGGTGACAAGACAGACTTCACAATAGCGATCGCTGGTCTGGACGCATTTCACCGAACGTTTGGCGTAAAAAGCACCGAACTTTGGAGTCGCCTTGCGGGACGACCGGGCCTCGACCAAAAAAGACCCGGCGCTTAGATCGGCCGGGCTTGAACCATCGATAGATGGCCTGCTCAGGGAGGATGAAGCAGGGGGTCATCGCTGGCCCGTGTCAGACTTTACATCAATGCACCGTCCGCGTCGTAACAGTTTGGTAGGAGTCCATCCTATTCCGAAAACATCATGCGAAATCGCCAGCAACAGAAGGGCACCATTGCCGATGCAATTCATTGGCAGGCTCGTTCATTTCAGGGGATCGGCCAAGAGTATTTGTAGTCCGCTTGCCCTTTTAGACAAGGTGTCAACCGCCAATCGCAGCAAGCCTGGCTGGGCCTCAATCAAGGTGAAGTATTCGCGCGCTCGCGTGATACCGGTGTAGACCAGTTCCCTGGTTAAAACCTTCCCACCTCCCTCAGGGAGCACCAATGCAGTGTGCAGGAACTCCGATCCTTGACTCTTGTGCACCGTCATGGCAAAAGCGGTTTCCACATGCGCCAGTCGGCTCACTCCCACTGCGCGCAGTTTGTCACCATCCAGAAAGTAGACGCGCAGCGCAGTCGATCCGGGCGGACCCGGCAAAGTCACGCCCACATCCCCATTGAATACCCCCAGTGCCGAGTCATTGCGAGTGACCATAACCGGGCGCCCGGCATACCACTCACCTCGGGGGTTCAAGAGTCCTGCAAGTTCCAAGGCGCGCTGTACTGACTGGTTCAAACTGCGCGTACCCCAATCCCCTTCATGCACGGCACACAGAATACGAAAGCGATCGAAAGCCAACACAACACGCTTCACCCAGTCTTCGTGGTCGCCTGCGTTGCTCATTTCCTCCTTGGACCGTGCCTTGACAAGCTGCAGGTAGTCGGCATAACAGGCAGTGGCCCCCGTGCGGCCCTGAACTGCAAGGTCCAAAACTGTCGCAACGGTCGGGTGCTTCGTTGACTGTAGTACTCCTGTGGAGTCACCCGCGATCAGGTTGTGAGCGTTATCGCAATGCCCCGCATTGACGGCCACTGCCAGTTGACCAATGAGCCCTCCAAACCGACGGCTCTTTCGCAACATAACCGTCTGTTGTGCCAAAGGAGTTGGATGGGCGACGGTGGCGATAAACTCATTTGGTATCACCTGAGAGGCCGTTGCCTTGGCATAACGTGCCGTCTCGGTGTTGTAGTTCCCAGCTACTGCATCGCGGCACAGGTCACCTAGTACTGCACCTGCTTCTACCGAAGCGAGCTGGTCTTTATCGCCGAGCAGTATCAACGTGGCAGTTGGGGGCAGCGCCTGCAGCAATGCGGACATCATCTCCAGGTGGATCATGGAGGCCTCATCCACGATCAGAATATCGACATCCAGCAGATTGGTGGCATTGAAGCGGAACTCTCGCGTATCGACGCGGGCGCCCAACAGAGAGTGCAAAGTTCTTGCAGCGCCCATGCGCTGCGTCAGTGACCCCAAATCCAGGTCATCCCCCAGGCGCCCGCTCAGCTCCTGAAGAGAAAAGTCAATGGATTGCCGCAACCGTGCCGCTGCTTTGCCCGTGGGTGCCGCCAGCGCCACGCGAAGGCTCTGGGGTGTATCGCTCATGGCAAACAGCAACGCGAGGAGCCGCGCTGCGGTGTAGGTCTTGCCCGTGCCTGGACCACCAGTGATGACTGTCAGGCTCGCGCGCAGGGCAACCGCACAGGCCAGCTTCTGCCAATCCACGTCTTTTGCGTCCTTTTCAGGCACCCCGCCGGCGTCGAACAGCCGATCCAGCCACTTGGTCGCCAACGACTCGTCCACCTGCTGACTGGACGCACAGCGTTGAAGCATCGCGTGTGCCACTTGTTGCTCATGCAGCCAGTAGCGGCGCAGGTAAAGCAGAGGTTCATCCTCGGTACTGCTCAGAACCAGTGGCTGACCGAGGTCCGTGGCGTCGTCGAAAGACCGAACCAGGGGACTTGAACGCAATGCAACAAGCCAGTCATCCAGGCCTTTGGGCAAACTGTTCCAAAGCACTTGCACTTCGACTTGCGCAAGCGGCGGCCATGCCAGTACGTCATCTGGGCTGGTGACCAGTAAGCGCAGCGGCAGGCATGTGTGCCCCCGTCCTTCCATCTGTGCAAGTACCGCCGTGCTAACCAGCAGGACGGGCGACGCAGACGCATCAAGTTCCTGCACAAAGGTGGCCATGGCGCTGTCCAGACGACGCAGCCACCCCTTATCGGCCCAGGCATGAAGGACAGCCAAGGCGGCAGTCGAAGGGGAGGTTGCGGAGTCGGTCATCGAAGTTGCACCAGGGTCGTTTGTAGCAATGAGGGCGTTCATACCTGTGCCTCCTCTTCATTCAACATGGAACCAAGTGCATCCATCAGCGGGATGCTCGCCGGAATCAGGCACACACCACTCTGCGGGCCTTTGATTCCGCGCAGGAACAGGTATACCGCTCCCCCAAGATGTTGCTCGGGGTCGTAGGAAGTTCCGAGCCGGAGTTTGAGCAATCGGTGCAGTGCGAGCATGTAGATTGCTGCCTGCAGGTCGTACCGATGGTGTGCCATGGCATGCGCAAGTGCATCGCCGCTGTAGGCAGCGTCGTCCTCGCCGAGGTAGTTGGACTTGTAATCCAGCACCCAGTATTTGCCCTCGTGCTCAAAGACCAGGTCTGCAAAGCCCATCAGCATGCCGTGGAGTTGACGCTCAGCCAGAAAAGGCCGATCGACGCCCGCAAGAACGTGTGCACGGCAATGCGCATCGATTTCCTTCGCTTCGATGCGGTCGGCAGGAAGCCAGAACTCCATTTCCGGCAGCACATGAACAAGGTCCAATAAGGTCGCGTTAGGTCCAGGTAACCGGGTTTGAACCACTTCAGAGAGCCAGACCTCAACAACCTGTGCGTATTTGCCCCTACCGGCACGTTCACAGCGACGCTGCAGACGTTGTGTCAACGTTTCGTTGCCTGGCAATGCAAAGCCCTCAGAGGTCAGCCATTCCAGCTGGTCATGCAAGAAATTTCCCGCCTCCGCTCCTTTGGGGAATTTGTGCCAGGTAGGTTGGCTCGACGGAGCGGTGACTTTAGATGGCGGCGGTACGCCTGTTGCATCCGTCACATCAGGTTCATCATCAGCTGGTCGTGGAGACTGCAGCAAGGACAGTTCGGAGCCTGATGGTGTTGTGGCGAGATCCCGGGTCAATTGGGAGAAGCTTCCAATCTTCCAGTTACGCTCAAACGCTGCCGTGTAGTCAAGCCTGTCTTGCAAGGCAATGATGGCAGTCTCTCGTGATAGCGGTGTGCAAGGCGTGTTCGCTTCTGCGGCCTTGAGCACTATGTTCTTGTCGCCAGCAGCAAACAGTTCGAGCGGCCCCAGCCAGTCGGGGGCTTCGAGCGGATCCGTCCCACCCAAAAGGTAGCCAGCGCCGCTGCTGTGTGAGATGCACGCATCGCTATTGCCTGTTTTGAGCGCAGAAAACCCCACCCAAAGGGCATGGCGCGCGCGGGTCAAGGCAACGTAGAGGAGGCGCAAGTCTTCCCGCAAGCGGTCGCGATCGGCCAATGCGAGTTCGGTTTTATCAAAGTCCAAACTCAAATGTCGGTTGCCCTCCTCATCTGCCAGATTGACGAATGAGGTGAACCTTCTGTCTTTCTTGCGAAAGCTGGTGGAGTAGGGCAGACAGACCACGGAGTATTCCAGTCCCTTGCTCTTGTGGATGGTGATGACCTTGACCAGATCCGCATCGCTTTCCAAGCGAACGACCTGTTCATCGCCCTGAGCACCGCCCTCGCTGATTTCGGTCTGCAACCAACGGATCACGGCCTGCTCACCGTCTAACGTGCTGCTGGCGGTTTGCAGCAGCTCGGCCAGATGCAGGAAGTTGGTCAGCTTGCGCTCACCATCAAGATCCTTGAGCCAGGTGGAAGCTAAACCGAGTTGGTGCAAGGTTTGGCGCAACATGGCCAGCACACCTTGCGTTTGCCAAACGGTACGCAATTGGCGCAGCTGCGCACAGCGCGCATCAAAGGCATCGTCATTGCTGGCAAGCCATCCCAGTTCGTCCAGACTCAGTCCAACGGTGCCGGTTGCCAGTCCGGCTCGCACCAGGCGCACGTCCTGAGGTGCTGCGACAGCCCGCAACCAATGCACCAAGTCATGCGCCACAACACTGTCAAATACCGAGTCTTTGTCTGAGAGATACACGGATGCAATGGAACGCCGTGCAAGCTCCTGCCGCACGGCGTCGGCTTCCTTGCCGGTACGCACCAGAACAGCTATGTCTGCAGGACGCAGCGGTTTGAATGGCTGGTCGACTTCTACAAAGCCCGCGGCGGTGTCGTTGAGCCAGCTGACGATTTGCTCGGCACAGCGTGCAGCAAATACTCTTCGGGAACCTTCCGAGTTGCGGAGCTCCAGGTCATGTACCAGGGTCATGGCGGGTACAGGGCCGGTGGATGTGATGAGTCCTTCCTTGCGTCCGTTCGCGCGTACTTTGACAAAGGGAAGCGGATTGACTTCCCCTTGGCGGTACATGAATGCGCCCTCAGAACGCGAAATGTCGGCTTGGTCAAACCAGTGATTGACTGCATCCACCACTGCATGTGTTGAGCGGAAGTTGGTTTCCAGCACATAGTGCCGTCCGGTCGTGGCCTTGCGCGCCTTCATGTAGCTAAAAATGTCCGCACCCCGAAAGCCATAAATGGATTGTTTGGGATCACCAATCAGCAGTAGGGCGCTTTGTTTGTCGTTGGCTTGCGTCTGGTAAATCTGGTCGAAAATGTCGTACTGCAATGGCGACGTGTCCTGAAACTCATCGATCATCGCCACCGGGTATTGCGCCAGAATGCGCTCCCGCAGTCGAACGCCGTTCGCACTGTGCAATGCTGTATTGAGACGGGTGAGCATATCGGCAAAGCCAAAGCTGCCGCTTTGGCGTTTCAACAAGAGCAAGCGTTTTGCAACATTGGCGGCGGCGTGTTTGCGCAGTGCTGTTGAGATCGTGGGGAGTTTTTCCAGAGCGATCTGCAGTTGGGCAAACTCAAAGAACTCTTTGGGGAACACAATATTGGGTGCGCCCGGAATGCGCACCTTTTGCAAACCGTCAGGCGTAAGACGCTCCCATGCTGTCTTGCCCATAGCTTTTTCGAGCGAACTGTCTCCTGAATCCTTCGCCCATGCCTTGAGTATCCCCAGCCACTTCTCAATGCTGGCGCGCTGCAAGGTGGACCATCCATTGGCCGCAGCAGGCAGCTGACCGAGAAGCCAGTCCTGCATGTCATCGGCACGGGTTTCCCATCCGTCCTTGAGCTTGCCAAGCGCGTCCAGCCGATCTTGATCCGCCTGGGCAAGTGCATCTTCCAGCGTTCCCGCACCCGCCGCAGCGGGTATGTCTTGACCGAGAATGGCCTTCATGTCCTGGACGAGTCTGTCTATGCTGGACCAGACTTCAAGGACTTTTTCCAGGGATTCCAGCTTCAATGGATAGCAATTCTGGCGCCAATAGTCCTGGGACGCCTGCAGCCGCATGGCGTCTTCATCGGCGACCAGTTCCTCGTCAAACAGGCAGCCGCTGTCGAATGCATGTTCTTTGAGCATGCGTTGGCACCAGGCGTCGATGGTGTGTACGGAAGCGTCATCCATACTTTCCGCTGCCAGGGCCAGCAGCCACGCTGCGTGGTCACGCGCTTGCCCAGGCGGGTACGCCGACATTAACGACTCAAGGACAGGATCGTTTGCGTCGAACGGCCTTTGCCCACGGAACCTTTGCGCCGCCACGAGCAGCCGATCCCGGATCCGGTCCGACAGCTCGCGCGTCGCGGCCCGGGTAAAGGTCATCACCAGGATTTCTGAGGGACGCAATGGGCGGGCAAAGTCATGTTCGGACCCGTGCCCCAGTACCAGGCGCAGGTACAGCGCAGCAATGGTCCACGTCTTGCCGGTGCCGGCACTGGCTTCAATGAGGCGACTGCCCCAGAGGTCGAAACTGTCCGCCTGGAGAACAAGACTTGCTTGCGAATCGGCGGATACTGCGGCGCCGGTCTTTGATGCCTTCTTGTTCATACTGCCACCTCAGTGCTTTCCTCATTCGTCGCATGCGCTGTGACCTTGACCTGCTGCTTTGTCCACTCCAACAGTGGTGTGTAGACTGCCTTCGCTAGCTCTGCAAAACGGCCATCGGCTGCCAGTGCGTCATAGTCCGGATACATCCGGGCCAGGCAAATGTCTTGAACTTCACCACTGCTCATGTGCCCGCCCTCGTATGGCGCGGCTGCATCCTTCTCAGCCGCGAAGGCCAGGGCGGTCTTGGGGGGCAAGGGGAGAGGAGAGTTCATGCCGTCGCTCCAAAGTTGCAACAAGCCTTTTAGTGTTTCCACCGCCTTTTCTTGCGGGTAGGGGGGGATTTCCACCACCCCATCACGGCCCACGAGAATGCCGCGGGCCTTGGCACCGCTGGCGGCGATCGCAAGCGTTCGCACCCAGGCTCCCAATAGCTTCTCAGGTTGTGCAGAGCGGTCTTTGCGAGCTTTGACGAGAAGGTTGCTGGGCTGCAATTCCAGCCAAGCTACGGGGCTCCCAGATGCCTCTTCAGCAACCGATTCAAGTGGTACGTCACCGCCACGCAGATGGTCAATCCAATCCTCCAGCACGACAGCGCCTTCTTGCAGTCGGACAGTTTGGCGGTTGGCGGTGTGGGGGAACCTGGCTTGTTCGACATGCCATGCACCCAGCATGGTTGCCAGCGTCTGCTCCAGGCTTTTCTGTTCGAGGTCCCCAAATACTTTGAGCGGCAACTCGCCGGACTTTCGGAGCTTGGCAAGTGATTGGGCGACGCGAACCTGTTCCTGGGCCTCATTGGGCTGGTTTCCGTCCGACTTCTGGATGGCTGTTGCGAGCAGTTGCCCGAGCAGGCCATATCGCTGCAAGCCATCGACACCAAAGCTCTCGTCGTCGGCGTTTTCCTCCTGGGTCTCGTCAAAGACCACCTGCAGACGGTGCCTGAAGAAGGCCTTGACCGGGTTGCGCAGGAACTGGGTGAGTTGGCTGAGTGTCAGGGGGACGTTGGGCGACGGCACAAAGGGTGCCATCGGTTCAATGGGTGCTAGCAAGGTGTCCTCGCCGTCCGCCCGCACCTGGGAAGCATGGGCAGCCCTCCATTCCCTGGCGAAGGTGACCAAGGGGCTCCCCTCTTCGAAATATAGGCGGCTGAAAGGCTGCAGAGGGTGCTGTGTCGTGCGATCGGTGACCACGTCCTTGCCCCAACCCGCGCACAAGTAGTCGCGCAGTTGAGAGACCAGGACGGATGGAGGTTGCTCGCTGTTGTCGCGCACACTGTGCCCGCACCAGCTGACATAGAACATCTGTCGCGCGGAAAGCAGCGCCTCGAGCATGAGCTGGCGGTCGTCGTCCCGCCGGGAGCGGTCACCGGGACGGGAATTTCCCATCAAAACCATCAAATCAAAGTCGCTGCGCGTACCGCGACGGGGGTAATCACCGTCATTCATGCCCAGCAGGCACACGACTTCAAAGGGAATGGCACGCATGGGCATCAACGTGCAGAAAGTGACCCCACCGGCCCGGAAGCGCTGGTTCAAGCTGGGTGTCTCCACTGCTTCCATCCATGCCGACCGGGCTACGACCAGGGGGATCTCTTCTCCAAACCCGGATTGTTCACAGGCTTCCTGCCATGCCACGAGCCCCGCTTCAAGGGCGCGCAACGCCTGCTTGTCGGGATCTGACTCGCATCGGACCAAATCGACAAGCAAATCTCTACACCGGTCGGCCCAGATTGTCGCCGTAGCAGGGATGCTCGCCACACTCCACCACTTCAATAAAGCCTGCAGTAGGTGAGCCAGGGATCCGGCGAGTTCTGCTTCCAGTCCACCCACCTCCGCATAGGGCTCTATGGCTTCCAAGTTGCCTAAGCGGACGTCGACTGGCACGGCACCGCTCGCGTAGCCAAGCAACATCCTGTGCAAGCCGAACCAGGCGCTGTTCTGGTCACCGCAGGCTTCCAAATCCAGGTCTGCGCGGTGCTCAACATTTAATCCCCAACGAATGCCGGCCCCGACCATCCATTCGGTGAGCTTGGGCAGTGACTCCTGGTCAATTCCGAATCTGCTTGCGACAGCGCCCACTTCCAGCAAGTCAACCAACTCGCTCATGTGACAGCGCTGGGTTGGAAGACGCAGCAACCAGTCCAGGGCTCCAATGAGAGGACTGTCTGACTTGGCACTCATGTCCGCGATGTCAAACGGAATGAAACGGGGGTCGTTGCGCTTGTACTGACCAAAAACGGCCCGGATGCCAGGAGCGAGTTGCGCGATGTCGGGGACCATCACGATTATGTCGCGTGGATTGAGCGGATTCGCAGCGTTGCCGTTGGCAAGCAGTTGGAGCAACTGGTCGTGCAAGATTTCGAGTTCGCGCACGCTGCTGTGCGCGCTGTGAAAAACGATGGACTGGTCCTGGGCAGCCAGGGATTGCGAGGCATGCTCCTTCAATGGCACCAAATCGCGAATCCGGTTCTGCACCTGCTGCAGCAACGGCGTATGCGCGTCTTCCTCGGCGTCGTCAAACAGATCGATGCGCGCCAGGTCAAACTGCTTCTTCGCCTTTTCTGCGTCATCGAAGTAGTCGAGTTGGCGGATGAAGTCCCGCCCCTGGCGTCCCCAGGCGGCAAGCAGCGGGTGCGCATGGGCGTGCATGTCTTCCAGAGGCAGGGTAGATAGTTCCCGTCCCTGGCGCAGGGGTTGGCGACGGCGCTGGGCATTGAGCAACTCGCGTCCATCCATGATGTCCCCCCAGTAGTACTGGCAGGGGTTGGGAATGGCCAGCATCACCTGGCTGTGCTTTGACAGGGCGGCGAGTGCCTGCATCGTGGCGAGCGGAATCTGGCTCATCCCAAAAACGATGACGCGCTGGGCAACTCTGGTCGCCAACGGAGCACCGCTGTTCAGGGCGTCTACCACCCGTTGCTGCAATTGGGGTCGAATGCTCTGCCGCTGCTTGTCGTCCAGGGTCTGCAGCACGGCGCGCCAGAGTTGGGGCTGCCAGCGCTGCTCTGCCGCAATCTCTGCCTTGGATCCATTGGCCAGAATCAGGTGGTCCTCGCCCTGCGCCCACGCTTGAAGCCAGTCGGCGCGGTAGTTCTGGTATTGATCGAACAAATCGGCGAGTTTGGAAGCCAATTGCAGCATTCGGTCAGGCTCATCGCCTTTCAAAAATCCAGCCACTGGAGAAAAGTCGGGATGGGCAGTGAGCGTTGGCAACAATTGCATCAGCCGCCAAACCATGGGAACTTTGTCCAATGGAGATTCACCAGGAACGGCCTCACGCCCGAGCACCTGACGGTAGGTACGCCACAGGAACCGTGATGGCAATTCAACGCGCGTGGCAGCGCAGACGCCACCCATGCGAGCCATCTCCATCTTGACCCACTCCGCCATGCCGTTACTTTGCACCAGAATGACTTCTTCTTCGAGGGGAGCTAACGGGTGGCGACGAAGCCAACTGATCACGACTGCGGCCAACTTCTCCGAACGATTGCTATGGAATGCAAGGAATCCGGGCTGCAGCTGGGGGCTATGGTTTGAAATCATGTTGACGGCGTGGTTCCAGGATTTGGAACACAAATAAGTTTGCTATAGAGCAGGACGCAGTGTCACACCGGGCAGGCTCACCCACTGAGCTACAGGTGGAGCGATGGGCATGAAGGAAGCATCTGGCAGCACTGCCCGAAGGCTGCTCGACAAGCAATGGGTCCGCTCAGTTGCACTCATTTTGGCTAACGCCATGCGGAGAACGGATGTTCGATGAGATTGGAATTGAAATACTTTGGGTCGTCTGTTACTTCGCAATCGACCCAATCTGGCCGTGAGAATTCCTGGTCCTCAGAGTCCAGTTCAATTTCAGCGACAACGAGCCCCTCGTTGGCTCCATGAAACTCGTCAATTTCCCACGTCATGCCGCCAAATATGACGACATGACGCGTCTTTGAGATAGGGGTGCCTTCGCAAAGTTGCAAAAGCGCTATGGCGTCCGGCGTTGGTATTGCATACTCAAACTCCAATCGACTCGGACCGACCGAAGGTCCTTTGATGGTCAGAAATGCCTGTTCGCCAGCGATGCGAACCCTGACGGTTCGATTCTTATCGCGGTTCAGATAACCCTGCCCTATTGTTGTTCCCGCCTTAGTTCTCCAGTCGCTCCCTTTAACGAGAAACTTTCGCTCAATCTCTACTCCCATGCAGCCTCCCCGTATCTTCGGATGGCACCATTGTGATCTTGAATTTCAAAGAATTCTCAATGAGTGCGAGCATGAGCCGTCAGGCCGATGAAGTTTGCTCCGAACCGGCAGCTTCTGTCAGCCACCGTCTTTGGAACTCTTCCGCAAAGTAGCAGGAAATGTTGTCGTTTCCTCGTGCCAGATTGCGACGTTGGGCCTCCTCAACATCGCAGTTGACCCCGTTCACTGAAATTTCATAGCCGATAGAGCGCATCGCCTCTATCAGCTGAACTGTGGCCTCGTAGTCTGACCCGATAAGCTCGGTCACGATATGGCGGCGTTCAGCCACAGCACGATGGGCAATCATTGCGCCGACGATTTCCATAGGCTCCTCCAAATCGTCCGGAAAGTCCAGAGACTGCCCCTTGCTGAGTCGAATGAAGACCTCTGCCGCGTCGACAAGTACGTAGCCTTTTGAAAACTTCTGTTTGCGAAGTGTGGTTTTCCCAACTGCGGGGCCGCCCATTACGATTTCCAAGACGGGCTTTTTGCCTTTGCTCTCTGATGTCGCATCGAAGTAGCTCTCAACTTCCGCGTCTAGGTCGAGCCTTATGTCTTCGGTCATCTGCATCCTCCTCTCTGTAGCGTTGCGTCTTCTCCGCGATTAGCCAATTCCGAAATGTCGTGCGTGCCAACATTACCGCATGCGGTGGCAAGGATAGAAACTTGGTATCGATCGGCGAGATTGATACCAATGTTCGCAAATCGAAGGCTCGTGGGGTGAGCTTACAGAAGGCAATTTGTCCTGAAATTCATCCAGTGGTCTGGACCTGAAAAAGGGCAAAGTGCGGATGTGCTGCATCCAGTCAGCCTTATCTATCCGACTAACTTCGCGAGCGAATTTAGCAGCTCAGTTACCTTTGCACCTGATTTCGATCCGATGGTAAAAGGCAATGAATAAATCGGCTTCGCAAAGGCATTTTCAGGAGACCAATCGCAATCTGGACCGATAGAGAATCGTAGTTTGTCGAGGCTATCCAAGACTACGACTCCATTGCGAAAACTCGTCTCCAGATCATCACCTGCTATCCATGCCCTCTTGCCTCGCATACTCAACGGGAGCCAATTCGGATAGCCTAGCGTTCGCGCCGACTCTATGCTGGCGCTCTGCGCGCTTTTATTGAGCACCAAGCCCAGGGAGCACGCCATTTCCGTAGACATGTAGTGAAATGGACAGAATGAATCGGTGGGATTATCAGGATCCGTTTCGTCGCCGAACTCTTCGCAAAGGTTGTCCCAAGTTGACTCAACACCATTGTTGGAGAACGTCGGCCCCAAGACATCCAGTCCATTGATCTTTACCAGACTGGCCGAAAATCCACCTATCTGGTCGCCTGAATCATCAGGATAGCTAACTGGATTGGCATCAGCATACTGTTTCCAATAGTCAAGAATAGGATTCTGCGATGTCAGGACAAAGTCACTTGTTAATTTGTCTAGGCGTGCAGAATGCATGAATTTGCTTGGGCGTGAGCAAAAAAATGCATCGCCGTGAGCCGCAAACACAAGCGACAACTGCAGTTTCCCGATTTTCCTTTCAATGACATGGTGAACTGTCTCTTCCAAAGCGTAGTTGTCGTCCTCCCTAGTGGCCTGCACACTGCCTGATAGCCAGCACGTTTTCAGCCCTTTGCGTCTTAAATCCTGAATTGCATTTTCATCAAGCCCAGGAATCTGATACAGAGTGGATGCAAAAGCCTTTGCCAAAGGATGCAAACGATCAAGAGTCGGATCGACCGCGGCAAACGCAATGAAATCCTCAGAAAGAACGGTCTTCTTCGTCGACAAGATTAGGGCTCGATTCAACTTTTCCATCTCAACTCCATTCATGTATTCTTGGACGGCACCGAATCGCAGCGCCGAACTCTTCGAGGTCAACGGTAACCGGTCCGCTATAAAGATTGGTCGTTTCCAGCGCCAATGATTTGGTCTAAAAACATCTCAAACAGGGGTTCAATCTTTGGTAGCGCTGTATTGAGTCGGTGGTCGCCGTCCAATATGTGGAGCTCACAAAGGTGCTGTCGGGCAAAGCGAATGCTGTTTTGTACCGGAACAACACCATCGCTCCATCCATGAACGATCATGGTTCTCCGGGCGTGGGGCGTAACATTCTGGTTGTCATCGCCTGGCAAGTAGAAGGCGGGGGCCAACAAGAACAGACCATCAACAGGCAAGCGAACGCTAGCAACGGTTGATACGTAGCCGCCCATGCTGGAGCCGACCAAGATCAATTGGCCATATTCTGGCGGTTGGAGCGACAAGAGCTGCCTCACTCGGCGGTCCGCTTCTCCCACTGAATTCTGATCGTGAATAACTCCTGAGGGATGCTCACGGTAGTCCACTGATATGACCTCTGCGCCAAGACGCACGGCAATGTCAGCCAAGGCCCGTATCTTGGAACCCCAGGGGCCAGACTCTTTTCCATGCGAGAAAACAACCAGTGGGCTGGTCATGACTCGTTCTCACCAATTTGTAGGCGCGCAAGTTGTTCGGCCAACTGACCATTTTCTTTCTCCATGGGCAACATATGGAAGCAAGCTGTGAGTATTTGGGCCTCGCCATAAAACTGACCGGCAAACTGCCCAGCGAGGGCCGCGGTCGTATCAAAGCCACTCTGGACACGGCTAGCTGCCAGATACAAAACCATGCTTGCGTCGTCCGTCCATTGACCTGGCAACAAACGAAATGGTCCACGGCCAACCGTATCAGTCAATGGTGTGAAAGATACCCTTGGTCTGAACATCACTGTGGTGCAAGTGCCGGCCCCGGCGGCAAGGCGCAAGAGAAAACCGTGGACGCGCTCGACTCGGTTGTTCCGATGTGGCCCCGGTGTCAAGACCGATGGACGCACCATCATCGCGGCACCTTATTCATGCTGTGACTCGGTTTCACCTGGCTGCAAAACGAAGTTGTTCTCCGAGTCCACTTGTGCAAGTCCCTTCTCAATGCTTCTTGCGAACTGTCTGCATCCACGAATGAATGTCTCTCGAAGCAACCCGTCCCGATAGTTGAGAACGTGATCAATGCATAGCCGGGAGTCCCGGGTATAGGCGGTAATCATGTAATTGTCCGTGTTGAGCTCATTGCAAATCTCCAGCCTCTGCGTTTGACTGACCGAACTCCGGAACTGGGTGTGAGTCCTGAAGCTTATGAGGCCGGACTCCCGGTGAAGATGAATCCAAAACGGAAACAAACCGTCCTCCGTGACGTAAATTGTCTGATCCTCTTCCAATACGTGATGAATCACGGCATGCTCAAGTTCCACGGCAAGAGTGACAGCAGTCACGTCTGTCTCTTCAATCAACGTACTCATTACTCAGCCTCCATACAGAGTGCTTGGTCCATCAGCTCCTTCAATTCACGCAAATCGCTTCTTTTCAGAATCAGGCTGAAGTTGCTCCGCCACTCTTCAGGATTCTTCGCAGAGCGCAATTGACTTTTGAACTGCACATGGAAGGACTCAGAAAGCGCGGGAATTAGCGCGATCTCCACTTCACGAACAAATTCACCAGCGTGTGTAATAACAGCTTTCATTGGCTTCCTCACCAGAATTCCTCAAACAATAATGTCGCCATTCAGTGCAGCATCTCACGCAGTCGGCGCTTGACCAATTGCGTCAATTCTGCATCCGCACCCAGTTCGCGCTCCCGTATATCAATCGCCTTGCTGAAATACTCTATCGCTTGCGCAATGTCACCCTTGCGCTTCATCAGCGCTCCTGTCGCACTGTATGTAATGGCGGCATCCAGACTGCTATCGCCACATACCCTGGTCATCAGTTCCAGCGCCTGCATCTGGAGCGGTTCGGCCTCATCCAGTCTGTCGGCATTGCGCAGGGCTACGGCCTGGTTGTTGAGGGTACATGCCAGGCTCTCTGCGGCAGCCAGCGTGTCGGGGTGATACTCTCCCAAGTTGCGCTTTCGGACCTTTAATACCGCCTCTTCCAGCAAGCGAGCCCTTGCCTCATCCCCCAAGGTGAATCGGATGGCGGCAAGGTTTTTCATTGCAGTGAGCGTATGCGCGTGCTCTTCCCCCAACGAGCGCCGCCGCCATTTCAAAACCTTCTTTTGCAACGCAAGTGCCCGCAACGGTTCATCGTCCTCATACAAGGCGAGTGCAAGATTGCTCATGGTAACCAGCGTATCGGGGTGGTGCTTGCCCATCACACGGCGGCTGTCGCGTAGCGTGGTTTCGAGCAACTCGCGTGCCCGTGCAAGTTGACCCTGCGCTTGCAGGGTGATGCCCAGGTTGTTTTTGGCCATCAACGTATCAGGGTGCCGCGCTCCCAAATCAGCCTGGAATTTCCTCAGCTGGGCTTCTTCCATGGCACAGGTGCCAGCCGCATCTGCATAGGCTGGGGCAATAACCGGTGTTGTCATTCAATCTCCAATACGTGTGGTGGCCCTACGCGCCCATCGCGCTCTACGGGCAGCCTGTTGCAAATAAGTTCCCGCTGCACGGCTGCATCATCGACGGCTTCGTTCACGGCGTGCGTACTGTCATCGTGCTCGCTGTCACCCGTTAGGTCATCGTCTGGTCCAAATGTTTTGTCAATGTATGCGTTGCGTTCAACGCTGTAGGGTGCGGCCAAGTCAAAGAGGTTGCGATATTCCAGATTGGCTATCAAATTATTCAGGCAGGACAGATACAGCGCGTCGTCCGATACGGTTTCAGGCGTAAGTTTTGACAGGGCGGCTTCAAAGTAACCTTGCGCTCTTTCAAGCTGCCCGAGTTGGCTGGAAGCATGCCCCAGATTGTTCAGGCACGTGCCCAGCAGCTCCACCCGGTCCTGAAGACGGGTTTTGCAAACAGCAATCGCGCGTTCGTAACCCATACAGACGCTTTCCCAATTTCCGTCATAGGCATCCAGCCGCGTCTGTGTGACCAGGTCCAGCACCGACTGATAGGAACGCTCCACTGTTTCGGTGTCGCCCATTGCTGACACTGGAGTTTTTGAATACTGCGGCCCGTAACGTGATACGAGGATTGCAATCACGTCACACCGGCGGCGACTGCGACTGCCAGAGTCTCCGAACATGTCCGTTTCAATTGCCAACAGGAAGTCGGATATTTTTGAAGACGGCCAACTGTCCTGCACCATCTGCACTAATTTCGGCACGTAGGACTGGTATTCATCTGCGCAATCATCCGATATCCAGTGAACACCTATGGGATCCCATTCTGTGAAAAGAATGTGGTTGATCTGCTGTGCAATCTCAGTCCTAAATTCTCTTTTACGCAGCTCTTCATGGGTTAAAGAGTGTGTACCCATCGACGTTTCCATCGATGGCTTGATGTCGGTCTTTTCTATTGTCATAGTTGAACGCCTTCCCAAACTGTGTTCACATCTATCTGTTGAACAATTATTCTGTGACCCAATTGTCCACTGGAAGAATTTAATCTAATCTTCACAAGCACGATGTGCCGTTCACAACTGCACATGAAGAGCGGTTCGAAGGTGTTTCGCTACTGTTCTGATGCACGATCGAAGTACGATCAGGCGCTGCAGGCAGTCGCCTTGGCATACTCATGACTGGCCTTACTGCGCGAATTCAATCATGCCGATCTTCGTTGCAGAGAGTGGCGGTGTTTAGATTAATTCGTCACCGACGACAATCTCAGTGCCGTGAGCAAAATCAAACGGGTCAACCCATGCAAAAAGACGACAGTAGCAATCAGAATCCCTCCACTGCGCAACCGGGCGAAATGTCGGTCCGAATTTGGGAAGAGGACCTTCAATTCGAAGTCGATGGGGTGACTGTGAAAGCTCATGCCAGCTACCTTGGACGCGGAGTCAAGGTCGTTGTCCTGGAACCATACAAGCTGGACGCTTTGAACATGATGCCCCCCCTGTTCGCAGCCGGACATGCTATGAGAGCACGTCTCGTTGAATTGGATCGTTTGGGAATGACTGAAACCCAAGACAGCATTCGGCATGCAAAGAATGCCTATTTGGAGCACCTAACGTATCTCAAGTTGAAGCCCGAGATCGACAAACTTGAAGAAGCGTATCTGCGAACCGTCCAGGATGAATTGAACACGCTCAAGGCAATCGTTGAAACCGAGGCGACCCACTTCCAACAAGAGAAGGCCAGACTACGGAAGGCGCATATGGCTGGCGCAATCAGCGAACAGCAAAGATCTGTCGAGGTTAAGAAGTTGGAAGAAGTCCTGACGTCCGCTAGGGAAGCTCATGGTCGTCTTGCAGGTCAAGTCACAAGCGATTTGAAGATAATCAAACGTGACTTCCTAGAGCAGGCGGCACATCGATGAAGAGCCTTGGCAATTCTGAGTGCACGGTGCGCTCTGGCTACTATGAACGAAATGTTCAAATCTGCGGCGGCGTTTCTGGGCTGTTCTCCGACTGGCCGATCTGCTGAACCGCGAACAAAGATGCAAGGTGAGGCTTGGTCTTTAGAGGTTTGGTGACTCATTCCTAGACTCTTCGAGACCTCTCATCTTTGCGATGGAGGCCGCGATCACCGCCTTCTTGCTGCTAAACCTGGCTTTACGAACGATCTTGAGAAAGTCCGGCAACAGGCACTCGACCGAAGGAACCACGGTGAAAATGCTCGTTTTACCTTTTTGAGGGATGGGCTCATATAGCCATCTTCTTTGAAACTCTTCTGCAAAGTAGCAGGAAATTTAGTCGCTTCCTCGTGCCAGATTGCGAGGTTGGGCCTCCTCAACATCGCAGTTGACCCCGTTCACTGAAATTTCACAGCCGATAGAGCGCATCGCTTCGCGTGGTCTCGCAATGATTGAGTGTAAGGACTGGGTTGCAGCGAATGAAGTAGGTTCAAAAGTGGAACTTGTGCAAAGCCAATAAATTTTCAAAAAACGCGTTTGGTGGAGAGTGCTTCAATTTTTCGAACGATTGGCCTTGTATCGAGAAGTACTCCTGAACGGTAGCTCTGTTGATCTGAACAATTTTCCAGACTTAACCATTGGATACAGATAGATCGATCGTAGGGTGTTCTTATTCATATCCAACGAGTCGGCGATCTGACCTAGTGACAAAAATTCACTACGGCAAAGCTTAAGGATTGCAGATTCCACAGTTTCGCGGCGGTTCACAGTGCTCATATCGATCTCTTAGTTATTACGGAAGAATATCTGCAAGGGACTTTGCGACTTTATAAACTGCAGGCTGGTCTGTAACGGCAATTGCAGCAAAGTGGGCTTTGCCGCATTCAATCTTGTCGGTCTCGCGACTTCTAAGGTCTCCTGCGAACAGGCTTGATTTTGTTTCGACCACGAAGTACAACCTGTCCCCCTCTGGTGTAGTCAAGAGCACGGCCCAGTCCGGGTTGTAAGTCCCTAGGGGAGTCGGGACCTTGAACCAACTAGGTAGCTTGGCATAGACCCTGACCGCGTTGTTGTGCTCTAGCTGCTCTGCGAATTGCTTCTCTACATCTGACTGCCAAACCACATGGTCGTAGACAGACTTGTTGCCCACGGCAAGCATGTTTTTGAGGTAGCCACTGAGCTCTTCCGTCTCGAACAACTCTTGCGCGAAGAATTGGTCGTCGCCCAGACGTTGGTATTTGATACCGTCCACCAACACATGTCGCTTGCAACGATTGATTGCATCGGCAGCAATTTCAATGAACTGTTGCGGATTACGCTTGAAGTCATTGAGGCGGTTGCTTTCTGTGAGGATCCGAACAATCGTCTTGCGGGTCAACTGCGTGCGGTCTTGCAGTTCGGTCAACAGGTCGGGCAATTCTATATCAGTCTCGTTCAAGGTAACGATATCTGCGCCCGCCATTTCGCTAGCTTCAACACCGGCCTTCCCAATGGCCATGTTGGCCTTACGCCACTGCAGGCGGGCCTTCGCTATCGGCGGCGCGTCCTGCAGCGCTTTTATGCAATCCGTGATAAGTTTTTCGTTGTCGAACTGTACGCGGTAGGTTGTCTTGTGCTTGATGCGATCCCACAGAGCTTTGAACTCCGGGCTTATCAACACTCCCTTGCGCACGGTCAGAGTGCGCTTGTCGTCCGCATTCTTAATTTCCAGCTTGCCAGACAGCTTCTTGAGCACGGCAATGATCTGATCTTTCTGAGCCGCAAACTCTGCGGGCAGAACCATCGTGTTGTCCTTCAACGCGACCTTTAGTGAATCCTGAACCTTGCCCTTGGCGTCAATGTAGCCCTGAGCCTTGAGGTGAGTCCAAAGCGCCTTCGACTGATCGAATCCCAAGGGCGCATCTCTGCCATCAGGTTGCTTAACGGACAGGGGTGCGAAAACATGGTCCTGCACCACACCGAATTGGAAGCCAGTGTCAGCTTCAATGTCCTTCTGCAGGTTGTCGGCAAACTGCTCATAACTTTCCGTAGCAATCACGGTGAGCGTGTTGATCTCAAAGCCGCGCAGGCGATCGCCATTCTGATTTACACAAAGCCGCAATCCGCGACCAATGGTCTGCCGCCGCCAGCGCTCTGTCTCGCGGGTGGAAAAGTTGCAAATCTGGAAAACATTGGGGTTGTCCCAACCTTCTTTCAGTGCCGAGTGCGAGAAGATGAATTTGAGCGGACTTGCAAAGCTCAGCAGCTTTTCCTTGTCCTTCATGATCAAGTTGTAAGTGTCATCATCCGCTTTGGTCTCGCCGCTGGTGTCCTTGTACACCTCGACCGTCTTGGCCCCGACTTTTTTCTTGTCGATGGAGAAGTAGCCGTTGTGCACCTCATCTGCTGCAGTGGTCAAGTCAATCTCTGCGAACAGGCTTTGGTAGTCCGGGTGACGTGCCCAGCGCTTGTATTCCTCTTCAAACATCTTGGCGTATTCGCCTTTCACGGCATTGCCGTTGGCGTCGTATTGCCGATACTTGGCAACCTCGTCAATGAAAAACAGGCTCAGTACTTTCACCTCCAACGGGCGTAGCTTTATTTCTTTGTCCAGGTGCTCTTTGATCGTGCGCTTGATCATTTCCCTCTGCACTGCAGTGGCATCCACATCGCCAAAGGCTTCGCCGGGCTCTAAAAAGTGCTCGCCGCCTGGAACCTTCAGCTCCAGAAATTCCTTTCCCTTAGCTGTACGAATTTCGCCCACCAGGCAATTCGCGTAGATGGCACGGCTGGTTGTTTGCTCTAAGTCATCGCCATCTTGCACGATGACTTCTTTGCGCTGAACGCCAGAGTTTGTTTCAACGTCCAACTCGACCTTGGCGGTGATCGCGTTGCGTTTGTTGCTCACGCTGATGAGCTTGACGTATGGTTTGTTGCTTCCGCCAGATACGGTGGCTGCTGCGACTTCAATTTGCTTGACCAGCTTTTGCTCGTAGGCATCCACCGCGTCCAGCCTGTAGACCATGTTGTGCTTTTCTACGTGGGTGGCTGAGTACCGCAGTGTGCACAGTGGATTCATTTCGTCCAGGGCTTGCTTGCCTTTACCGTCCTTGCCGCCGTCCACACTCTGGGGTTCGTCAATGATCAGAATTGGCCGCGTAGCTCGGATCAAGTCGATAGGCTTTTCCCCACCTGTTTTTTCACTGTCTTTGTAGACTACGGCATAGTCTTTGCGAACCAGAGACTGGATCGTGATGACCATGATCTGAATGTTCGGGCTGGTGGCAAAGTTGCGAACTTGGCCCAGCTTGGTGGAGTCGTACTGAAAGAACTCGTAACCCTTTGCGCTGGGGTAGAGCAACTCAAAGTGTTCGCGGGTGATTTCCAGCGTCTTGTTTACACCTTCTTTGATCGCGACGGAGGGCACCACCACGGCAAATTTGGTGAACCCGTAACGTTTGTTTAGCTCGAACGCTGTTCGCAGGTAAACATAAGTTTTGCCAGTGCCCGTTTCCATCTCTACTGAGAAATCGCCAGACTGAATGTTCGTTCGAGCCAAACCGTTGCGTAATTGAATCTCAGATAGATTCTTTTCAATTTCGTCATCGAGCAAAGTGAGACGGTTTCCAATGCCGCCTTGCTCTGACTCTTCCATGCCATCAAGGCTAACTTGCTTGAAGGCAACAATTCCGTCTTCAATTGGTTTTGTCCTCATGGTTACCGTGAACTCTGTACGGCATATTTCCTGACCACGGAACAAATCGCAAACCGCTTCGATCGCTGCGGCTTGGTAGGGCAAGTCTCCTTCAAAATGCAGTTTCATCCTGCACTCCTTAAATGCTGCGCACTTTGGCAATGCCGTGCTGCTCTAAGACTGCTGCCATATTGCTTTTGGCAACATCGTTCTCAAATGCACTGTCTCGGAAGACACAAGACACATCGCCTGAAGTGCCCAACTCTCTCTGCCAATTAACAATTCCCTGCGCGATAGCTTCAACTTCTTTGGACTTGATTTCATCGGCAAGACAGACCATCAGAACGCCACTGCCTATTGAGCCAATTGTCTTTTCAGCGATCGTCCTAGACTCCATCGGAGTTGCAAGGTCAAGCCCAAGTTTTAGCAATACTTCATAAACAATATCAGCTTCCGTCCTGCCAGAAATGATGTGATCAGCATCGTCAATAATGGCCTGCTTGATGTCATTTTGGATAGGGTTCCACGGTCTTATGTTTGAAGTGTCAAGCTTGAAAACACGGAATCCAGTATCAACGCTTAGCAACGGCGCAGAACTCTTCGATTTCTCTCCAGATCGGCGTAGGCGCTCCTTGGTCAATTCCGCAATGTTCTTCGGTTTTCCCAACTTCGCGCAATAGTCAGCAGCTGTTTTCTGGTCACGATCTTCAGATGAAAGTGGCTCTGGAAGTTGTACAAGGATAAACCTGCGACTTGATTGCCTTTCAGCGTTAACTTCGAAGACGGCTTGCCCTGTTGTGCCCGATCCAGCAAAGAAGTCCAGTATGAGGTCGTTCTCAGCGCTTCCTTGTTCGATCAGCGTCTTTATAAGGCCTACTGGTTTTGGAAAATCGAATATTCTTGTTTCGAAAAGTTCGTCGATAGCGGCTGTTCCATGGCGAGTAAATAGTCCTTCTCCAACGATTGTTGAAAAGCCAGTAAAGGCGCTGTCAAATTCGTTCAGAAACGCCTTTCTTCTTGGTCGCCCGTCGTTTGAAGCTGGCCAGAGCACACGATCTTCCTGGATGAGCCTAGCCATTGTGTTCCGGTCATATCGCCATCCCATTTCCGGGCATGAGTACGCTATACCCGTTGAAGGATTTTTCAGTTCGTAATGAAGGTTTGGACGTCGGTCTGCAGTTGCGATGCCAACCATATTTGCACTTGTCCAGGGTCCTCGAGAATCTCCATCTGGGTTGGTAAATTGGGATTCGTCACGTGCATCCCCTCGAATTTGCTGTCCAAAACACACCAGATACTCATGATCAACTGACGCACCGTTTATTGTTCTGTTATCTTTGTTTTGTCGACTCTTCCAAACGAAGGTCGCAAGGTGCATCTCCTCACCGAAAATATCATCCATCATCATTCTCACGCGTGGAACCTCACTGTCGTCGCACGACACAAAGATAACTCCGTCGCGATGCAGTAGATTCTTTGCTAGCTTTAAGCGTGGATACATCATCGAGAGCCAGTCGGTATGAAAGCGACCACTGGTCTCTGCGTTACTAGTAATTTTTTGTCCGCTGGTTGATTGACCTGTTATTTCTAGGTAGTTTTGTATGTTGTCCTGAAAATTGTCTGGATATACAAAGTCATGTCCAGTGTTGTACGGTGGATCGATGTAAATCATCTTGACTTTGCCTGCATAGCTCTTTTGCAGCAGCTTCAACACTTCCAAGTTGTCACCCTCAATCATCAGGTTCTGGCTGCTGGCCCAGGCCACGCTCTCATCCGGGTAAGGGCGAAGGGTCCCGGTGCTGGGTGTCAGCGCCATCTGGCGTGCGCGCCGCTTGCCATGCCAGTTCAAACCGTATTTCTCTTCTGCATCCGTGGCAGTCGCGTCGCCAACAAGCTGTTTCAGTACATCAATATCGACCGAGACTCCCTTCGCCGTCTCGGTCAGCAGTTCAGGGAAAAGTCCTCTGAGCTTGGCGATGTTTTCGGCAGTGATGTCTGCGCTGTTGGCCTCGGGAGAGGTTGCTTCAATTTTTTGCATGCTCATGGTGTTTACCGGGTAACAGGTTCTTGTTTGAGAACTTCGTTTTCAACGTAGTTCTTGAATGCAGTGGTGCTTGTGAAGCACCGGAATCCCGCTGAACTGGCCAAGGCCAATGTCTCCGCTGGTTCGTTGAGTAACACGGCAATGGGAATGCTGAGTTCTTCTTGTACGCCACTCGGCCAGGCCAAATCGAACACAGCCTTTTGATGTCCCGTATCTGCATCCGAAAAGTCAAAGCTGGTAACACCGCGTGGCAGTCCAACGGACTCCATCCAGTCGTTTAGCGCTTCTATTTGCTGCTCTTCGGCTTCGCTTGTGATTCCAGCGCTCACTTCCGGTGGAGGGAAGGTGATAGGGGCGCTCTGGTTGAGCCATTGTGTATCTCCGTGGAGCAGGCTTTCCATCAAAAGGTTGGCTTGCTTGGCCAGCAGGGTTTTCCGGGCTTCCAGAAAGTCCCGGTAGTTCTTGAGCTTCCATAGTTCCGGATCCTTTGGAATCCACTGGGATGCCAGAGCACCAGGATGTTGTGCCTCGAACGCCGGAAAGTATTCCTCCGGCAGCCGGTCTGAGATCTTCAGATTGGTCTCTTTGGTTTGGAAGCAGAAGTTGGCAAGTGCATTGACTTCAGGCCTGCGGTATTTCTGCTTGTAGAGTTGCGCCTTGGGGAAAATGTGGTGCACCTCCAGCTTGTTCATTTTTCCAAGCAGGTTGGCTTTGAGCTCGGTGCCAGTGCCCCAATCCTTTGCTCCAGCCATGCGGGTTAACAGGTACAAGACCGGGTAGAAGCGCGCTCCTAGGCTCCATCCTGTGAAGTGGCCAGGCTCGATCCGTAGGCCGCCATGCCACAGCCTCAATTGCTCCAGCAATTTGTCCAGCCCACCGCCAGGACCCTCTAACGCTGCGAGGTCTTGGTCGATGACCGATTCGGTAGAGCCTGAGAAACGTCCCCACATACCGGATTGCAGAAACCAAAACAACAGCTTGTCGCGCTGCTTCTCGTCCAACTGGCCCTTTTGTTGATCCAGGTAGCGGACCATGACTGGCACCGCATACCGGCCAAAGAACACTTGGTCATGGTCAAGCCCCAAGCGACCGCCGATGAGATTTAGGCAAGTGTCGATGGCTTTGGTGGAGCGCTTGAGCCCGTCCTTGATCTCATCGGGTGTCTTCTCGTGCAAGTGGCTGAATTTGGCTTCACCGGTCAGCACCGTGTTGAGCGAACGTAGCAACCAATCCAGATTGAAGTGGTATTCCGCGTCGGTCCACACTTTGAGTTTGGCCTTCATTTGCTCACGGGCTTCCGGCCAGTCGGCGCAAATCCGGGCCAGAGCGAGGTCGCCCTTGGATAACTTGGTTCCGCCGCTGTTAACCCGGTTGAAGATGTCTACCACCACGTCCAAGGACTTGTCAGCGCCAGTAACTTCCTCAATGTGGAGCTCAATGTCTGTAATGCTCAACAGACGACTTAGGCGGCTGATGTAATCACCAATTTTGGTTGCCAGTTCCGGCTGCGTTGTTAGCTGGGAGACAAATCCGCCCAAACCGGCAGTGCCTGCCTTCATCAAGGCAGTGACATCGATCCATAGTGGATCGCCCTGCATCTTTAACGGCTGGAAGAACGAAAAGGTCTCTGTTCCAAGGTGGAAGTACAACCCCGTAAAGGCCTGTGCATTGCCGTCAAAGAATTTGGGCGCGGCCCCGCGTACAACGCCATAGAGCGAGGTCATGCGTTGCTGGCCGTCCAACAAGAGTTTGACAATGCCTGCAACCAGCGGGCCACCGCCACGGTGAGCGGCGGTTTTGGCTTCCGTTGCCCATACCAGCAACCCGCCCACAGGGTGGCGGCGATACAGCGAGTCAAAGAGGCCGCGCACCTGATCGCGATTCCAGACATAGCCCCGTTGGAACTCTGGCAAGGCCATATGGCCACTGTCGATGTGGTCAAGAATGGTTGAAATTTTCATGGTGTCCCTTGATTCAATATGGCCTTCGCGGCTGCCAATTCAGTCGTCAGGCTTCTAATTTCGGTATTTGCTGCCACCTGCCGCGCTAACTGCCGCTCCTTTGCAGCGCTAGAACGCAAGGTGTCGATGCGGTTTTGGATTTCCCGACATTGTTGCAGGGCTTGATGCCGCGCTTGCGCCTGCTCACGGCTGGAACTTGCGGAAAAGATTCCCGTCAGCCCGGCGGCTTCCAATGCGTTCAGTGTGTCCATCCAGCCCTGATACAGGGCGTGTAGATCAGTCCGGGGCTGCTTTGCAATGTCCATGGCTCGCAGAAAAGCCTGGCCTGCTGCGTCATCTGGAACTGCGACTTTGGTGGCTTCGCCATCCAACACTGTTTTTTCAGCCTCGTTCTGGGATTGCCGAATGTGGGCCATCGATACCGTGACACTGTCTCCCGAGCTGATCAACAACAGAACGGGATACGGAATGGCCCGGTGAACCAGTTCGGCCAAACGGGCAGGGCGGGCACTGGGCCTCAATTCAAGGCTGAGCACCGCGATTTCTTCATAACTTCTTATGGAGTTCAGGTACTGGGAGACTGCAATGTTGCCGGGCTTGAGTGCTGCGAGCCATTGGATTTCCTCAATATCTTCCAGAATTCCGCATTTGTCAGCGGCGGTCGGCGCCCCGTTCTCGGCCAAAAGCTTTTTCGGGATGCGCTGATTGACCATGGCTGAGCTGGGTAATCCCAATGCCGCGAGGACATCCGACAGCTTCATTGGGGCAGAACCACCATATAGGCCACGACTTCAAAGTCATTGGATCCGGCGAACTCGCCCTTCATGGCATGTGTGCCGCCCTTAGAGAAGAGACTGGCAACGGCACGCTCTTCCCCCTTGCCAACAATGGATGACACGGCGGCCGAAAGTTGCTTCTGTGCGGCACGCATATCTTCACCGGACCTGGTGGACTTCTCATGGCGTGCGTAAGCCGATGCATCCGGCAGATCGCGGCCCAAGCTAAGGCGTTTGAGTCTGTCCAGGATCCGTTTGGCTTGGGTGTAGGGCAACAGAACCTCGCCATCGTCTCCCACATGCACCAGATAGTGCGGCGCTAGTGGGTAGCTGGGGTCAATGGCCTTTTCAGCGGCAACGCCTTCTGCTCGCAGGCAGAACACGATGCCGGGAGGAATATCAGTGTCTTGGCTGGTCGTGACTGTGCAAGCACCCATTGGCAATGCGTCCAGCTTTCCTGGGTGGGCCTTTTCATACTCTGCGATATCAATCCGGAAGTCTGTCAGGGTCAAATCTGTGATGGACACGCCGCTGGAAAGGTCTTCGATGTCGATGACAGAGTCCTGCAGCTTGAGAAGCTGCTTGCGCCGGTACTCAAGGTCATTCATCGCGTTGCCAGACTGCTGCTCAATGATGTTTTCCTCCCCAGTGGCGGAAATGTCCAGAAGCACCATACGGCCACTGACCCGCTGCTCGAGGTTGATGTATTCCTCAAGCTCCATGTTGGGCCAGAAATTCACCAGTTGGATGGACTGGTTGACTGAGCCGATTCGGTCAATCCGCCCAAAGCGCTGGATGATCCGCACGGGATTCCAATGGATGTCGTAGTTCACTAGCCAGTCGCAGTCCTGAAGGTTCTGGCCCTCTGATATGCAGTCGGTCGCAATGAGCAGGTCTAGCGTGCCATCGGTCGCGAGTTCTGCAGGGCGCTCTTTGGAGCGTGGCGAGAAAGATGTCAGGATGCTGGTGAGATCTTTTCGCAAGCCGGGTAGGGTGGTTCTGTTACCGCCCGTTCCTGTTACCAATGCACACTCCAAACCCAACTCAGCTTTAGCCCAGCCCGCGAGTTCGTCATAGAGGTAACTGGCGGTGTCGGCAAAGGCGGTAAAGACAATCAGCTTTTTGTTGCCGGGATTCGTCGGGTTTTTGCATTTGTCGGCGATCAGGTCTCTTAGCCGATTGAGCTTGTCATCGCGCTTGGCGGAAACCTGATTGGCTGCGGCGAGTAGCGTGGCCAGGCGATTTCTGTCCTCGGTCAAATCTTGCCTCCAGCGCACTAAATCCACATCGCTCATCAAGACCTTGATTTTTCTGCCCACCAGCAACGACTCGAATGCTGGGTCGTCCACATCCACATCGGCAATATCGATTTCTTCAAACTCACGCTCATGGGCGTCAATGCGCGACAGGGTGCTGTTTACATCCCGAAGTTGCCGCCCCAAGGTCAACGCGAACGAGGACACCGCACTTTCCATGCGCTTGAGCAAATTCACACGAATCAGGTGAATCAGGCTTTCTTCGCGGTCCGCTTGGCGGAAGAAGCTTTCGCCCCCACGGATCTCCATGTTGTATTTGGCGTCGTAGGCGGCCTGCTTGTCAGGTTTGACGTATTTCAGTGGTGCATAACTTGCGAGGTGCAGACGCCGAATTTCCAAATTAATTTGCTTGATAGGCTGAAACTCACCAGCCCGGTCCACGTCTGCCTTGATGTTGATAGGGGTGAGCCGGTCCGGGAATCGCCCGGTCTCAGCAATGCCGTAATACTTCTCGATATGCCTTCTGGACCGTGCAATCGTCAGGTGGTCAAGCAAAGCAAAGTAGTCAAACCCCAACATTTCCATCAGAGCGGTCGGCGTTTTGCTGGCTTCCGGCAACTCGAGCCACCGGTTAAAGGCCTTTTGTGCACGTGTAGTGGTGCTGTGGATGCTGGCAATACCGTGGTCAAACAAGGCAGTGTCGTCCCCCTCCGTCACAAAGGCGATTTGGTTGCGTAGGTCAGCCAACCGGTTATTCACCGGGGTCGCGGAGAGCATCAGAACGCGGGTCTTCACCCCCTCGCGGATGATCTTGCGCATGAGCCGGTCGTAGCGGGTTTCTTTGCCCTTGTTGGCGGCCTTGTTCCGGAAATTGTGGGACTCGTCAATGACAACCAGGTCATAGTTGCCCCAATTCACGTTTGCCAGGTCGATGTCACCAGACAGCCCGCCGTCACGGCTGAGATCAGTATGGTTGAGGACGTCGTAATTGAACCGGTCGGTGGCAAGGATGTTCCGCCGGTCGTTGGCTTTGTAGAGAGTCCAGTTGTCCCGGAGCCGCTTGGGACACAGCACCAAAACACGGTCATTCCGAAGCTCGTGGTACTTGATGACCGCCAATGCTTCAAACGTTTTGCCCAAGCCCACACTGTCGGCGATGATGCAGCCGCCAAAACGGTCCAACTTGTCGATGGCACCTACCACGCCGTCGCGCTGAAACTTGTAGAGCTTTTTCCAGACTACGGTATTGCGAATGCCCGTAGCCGATTTGACAATCCGGTCCTCATCCATTCCTTCGCCGTTGTTGGCAAACAGGTGGTGCAGGATCAGGGCATATATGCTGGTCGGGTCACGGTGGGAAGAAAGTTCTTTTAACTGTGCAATCAGCGTTGCCTTGGCATCTGGCTTGCCTTGCAGACTAGCCCATTGTGAATCGAACCATTGGCTCAGCATTTGCGCCTCTGCCGGACTTTCGGCGGCTTGGATCAAGCTCAAAGGATTGCCGGGGGTGATTCCAAGGCCATCGGTGCTGAAGCTGAATGAACCCAATAAGGCTTGCTGGGGAATCCCATGGGCATCTCTGGTCACAAGCGCCGCTTGGGGGATAGAGCCCATTGCCAAGCGGACCTCGGCCTTTTCGCCCACCCAGTGGGCAAATTGCTTGGCCAACCACGGAACTTGGAGTCGATTCCTGGACGATCGATCAGCGGGTGTTCCCAGGAGGGCCATATCTGCCGACTCTGGGGGCGCTATCAAACGGGTGTTGGCGACATTGGCCGCATCGGCCAACACTTCTGCATAAGCAAACAAAGAGTAAGACTGTGATACCAGGTCCAGCTGGCTTCCAGGCGGCAAGTTTCTGCGAAGCAGGTCTATGACGCGTTCTTGCCCGGCATTGCTGACGAATTTCATGGCCCATTGTCCCTGTATGGATTGCTCTTTGAATGCAGTTGAATATAGCGGTATTCCGGGGTGACTCGGACAGGATATCTAGCAGGCCCGTGGGTTGAGCTTACGGCAGGCAATTGGCCCTGAAATTCATCCCGTGTTCTGGACCTGAAAAAGAGCAAAGCGCGAATGTGGGGCCTTCAGTCAGCCTTATAGAAGAAATCGTCACCTCCGCTCGGCTAGCTTATGGTCTTCGAGACCTCTCATCTTTGCGATGCAAGCCGCGATCACCGATTTCTTGCTGCTAAACCTGGCTTTGCGAACGACCTTTAGGAAATCCGGCAATGAGTTCATCGCCGCCAGATTTGAAATCTTTGCTCCGATTACAACTTCATGCTGCAAAGTGAAAATGACGAAGTTCAGCGCTTCCCGGTCTTTTTGCCGACGGTTCTGTGAAAAGTCTGGATCGTCAAGCATGAGCCACATCAGGTTAAACAAGCCGATATGCGGGTAAATCTGAAGGCTATCACCGGTCAACATCCCTGCAGGACCCTGGGCATCAGGCCATCTACATTCCATTGGTTTTGACGTGCACCAGTAGGGGTGCAAGAGCCTGCTTAAGATTTTCTCAGTCATGAAATAGCTCGCTAGTGGTTAACAACGGAACTCTACTCAGGCGACTCTGCGTGAACGCAGCGCGCACCCGAAAACTCGCCAAAGTCTTTGACCAACGCGGTCATTGCAAGGTTGCTTCTTCGCCCCTGCTCACCATGTCCAGTACATCCTTTGGCAGCATGTTGCCAAAAGCAATTCCGAGGAGTGGTGCCTGATACTGATCCGCCAGATCCAGACTTTTGCGAATTGCACGGTCAATCATCTCTTCGCCCAGGTATCCATCGCATTCCAATACGGATTTGGACCTTACCTCCCCATCACGAACGTCGATTTCAAGACTGCCAAGGATATGGGCGTAATTTATGCGCGCGATGGCCTCGGCGACCGCCTGTCGCTTCTGCTCGGGAACGTAGGTTGAGAAGGTTGTAAGTACGAGGACCCTGGACCAGCCACTACCCTCGGTCGGATCCACAAAGATCCTGACGTTTCCGTCGCGCAGTCGCAAGTTGAATGAAAAATATTGGCGGTCCTCGTACGTCGTGAAATGCCAATCTTTTGAGGTCAGAAAGTCAGACACCCTGTCAAAGAGCGTTTTTGACTGCACATCCACTACCGCCACATCCACGTCAACAGCATCTGTCTTTTTTTTTGGCATTTGGTCATCCTTCCATCGGTTGCTATGGTCTCAAAGTGCCGGCTCACCGAATGAGCCTATTGCACTGGCATTTAGATCATCTGCTTGCCCGCCCTATCGATTGCCCATGGCAAGCCTGGGGCGAGTCAGTCTTCAGCATCCTCATCCGGCAATGGCGAAAATTTCTCGCGCACGCGTCGACGCAGTTCTGCGTCGAAATACGGGTATAACTCGGATTCGCCCTCAAAGAATCCCAGCATTTCTTCCAGGTCTCCTTCAAAGTTGCAATCCAGACAGACAAACAAGTCCCATGCACCCAGGAAGAACTCGACCATCTGGCCCGTTGTCAAAGGCCTGGTTGAGGTGCGCTGCACACGGCCTGAGAGGGTGTCGCCCTGATACTCGTCAACCATCCGGTAGGCAATACGCTGCCCAACCAGTCGGGCATACATGCTCGTCACGTCTCCAGTGGTCGAGTTGATGCAAATGCGGGCGATTTCGACCTCTGCCTTGTTCACCGTCGGAAGGAATTCGCCACCCATGAAAGAAGGGTGCAGCCCGCCCACATATTGCCTGACTTCCTCGCTCAGGGCGGCACTTTTGATGGCGTCAGGGACTTGCATGATCTGACCGTCTTCGAGTGCTTCCCGCAACGCCTTTCTGCGCACAGTTCCCTTCACCTGTGTCAGTAATGTCGTCTGCAGGTCGTGCCGCCCAAAGTAGTCCCGCGGGCGGTAGCGCAATGAAGTTGCCGGTACTGGCTGTGCGGGCATGCTGTTGACCGACGTTGAAGTTGCTTTAACCATTGCGATGTTCTCCTTCCTGGACAAGGGTGTCGCACCGAAAGGGCACGGGATCGCGCCATTCACTGCGCACTGGCAAGTGGCGCACAGTGACTCGATTGTGTTGATGCATGGATAGCAAAGCCAGAGACGCGCGTTCAAAGTCGAACGCTTTGGACTGGCACGTGGCCAGCGGAAGCTGGAATCGTTTGAGCTCGATCATCTTGATCTCCTGTTTAGCCGCGTTTGACAATATGTCGGGGGCAGCAATCTGGAACAAATCCCCCCGGCCGTTCGCTGCCAACGGCAGCAGGTGGACCATCCGAAAGCTAAAGAGCCGGTTCAAGTTTCCAAGCCATCGGACTTGGAAATCGCTGACAAGCGGATCACGCCATACGCCTTTGGCGCTCGTGTCATCAGGAAAGCTTCCAACCCAGGATCGTTAAACAGGTTGTTGCATTCAATCGATGTCTGCGTCACCCACCAGCCGCGTTTATCTTCTGCAAAGGCGTTTGGTTCTACCGCTTTGCGCACTGCGTCAGCAAGCTGTGCAGTCGGCCTGGCAGGCAACCCTGCCTTCGGAAGCCAGGGTATGGCTCCCGCAGCCATCGATAGGAAGCCCTCCAACCGGTCAACCGCATTGCTATGCGGAAATTCACCCGGCGCGGCCAACACGATCGCATCCCGGCATTGCAAGAGAGCCACCAGTTGATCAAACACGTCGATGTTGGGGTTGACCGGGCAGTCATCCCAGCCGGGCTCCTGACTTGGATGCACGCCTGCTTCCATCCAGGCCTCCTCCAATTTCACTAGAAAGGCCTTGTGATAGCGTGCGTCCTCGGCCTTCACCGTGGCCAGCTGCATTTCCAGCATGGCCGGAACCCGTTCAACGACAGAGCTACGGAACGCGTCCCTGTCTTCCGAGGACCACCCTTCCAAGCCATCGGGGCAATCGCTCAGGCGCTTGCCGGTATCCCGGGTGGTCATTTGCCCAGGAGGTGTTCCAGAACCATTCAGCATCACCATGGGAGCGTCGTCCTGGTTTGCAGGAATCAGTTCCAAAATGCGGGTGTAGGGCAGCAAGTCGTCCTTGACCGTAAGACCGGCAAGCGTCTGGCGGGACTCATCCAGATGCCAGGTCTCCAGCATGTCGTGCAAAGGCATGACATCGATGGCAATGTGTTGTCCGCTGGGCAGTTGTGGCATGACTCGTTCCTCCCTTTTTTATCTTGTTGAAATCAAATGTAGAACTGCAGCGTCTCACAGACTGAGCCTGATGCCTAAATGTGTTGGGGTCATTCCCTCGCCCATGCAATCACTGGCAGTGCGGTGCTGAGCACATCACGCAAGGTCTGCAGGTCCGCTTCACTGAGGATCAATGCGAAGTTGTTCTGCCAGTCCTGCGGATTTCGGGCAGAGCTAAGTTGGCTGGAAAACTGCACCCGGTACGAACCCGGCACAGCGTCGATAGCCACTACCTCCACCGCACGGACAAAATCACCTGCTGTCGTAATCGTTGTTTTCATAAAAATACCTTCCTTTGTTGTTTCAACCAAAAATCTCACAATGCAGGCGTGCCGTCTCCCGGTGCAGTGCTAGCACCGGCTCGATCTGCTGTGCCTGCGTATCGCCCGCAACCACCTGGTAACCGCCGGCCAGGTTCCACACCATGGGCAGATGTCCAAGCTTCTCGAAGACGATGCGATCCCGCGCACCCAATTGCTCCGTGGTCAGGATGCCGCCCAGGGGGTCATCCACATGCGGGTCGGCCCCCGCCTGGTACAGCACCACATCACAGCCCTTGCACTTTTCAATGGCAGCGTCGAGCCAGCGCTCGTAGGCCCCGTTGGCGGCGTTATGGGCCATTCCGAATTTCAGCCCCTGTGTGTGGTGCTCGATCCAGTCGATGCACAGCGCTTCGATGATCGAATCTGTTCCGTCACCGTAGTGCGCGTCGCAGTCAAGAATCGCTACACGGCTCACCAGGCCGGCATCCTTCAGGGCCAAAGCGGTCACCATCAGTCCGTTAAAAGTGCAGTACCCACCGGCACGTCGGTATCCCGCGTGGTGAAACCCGGATGTCGGCGAACACACGACTTCCTTGTGCAAGACCGCGTACTCCGCCGCTGCCAGCATCGAGCCCGAAGTAAACGCGAGCGAGGCGGCAACCTTGGGGTCCCGATTTCCAAACCCATTGGCGACGGTCCCGGACAACACACCTTTAACAAACTCCGGTTGATGGGCGCGTGCAATCTGCGCCTCGGTCACGGGCTCAAAACTGCAGATTTCAATAGACGCACCAAACACACGGGTCCAGTCCTCCACGACCAGACGGGGCTTGTGGGCAGATGGAGATGAATGCTGTGCGGGGCCAACTTGCTCTTTGCGGTAGAAAACTTTCATGGGGGCTCCTTCGTGTGGTCGTGGATCGATAGAGAAACCGGGAATACACCGCACTCCCGTGGTCTTGGGGAAGGACTGCACCTTCCCCGCGTGGCTCACGGCCTTTTGAGCCTGAGCACCGGACGGCGTCGTCCGGTCATCTGGTTGTCATTTACTGCATCTGCTCTCTTTGGCGCCTCCCGCGCACCTTGAGTCGCTGGCTCCACTGGCTCCACCTGCAGCGGCAATGCCTTGACAAACTCCTTTCGACGGGCCACTACCTGGCTCGGGTCTGCAACCATCTGGTTGCGGTTGACGCGTGATACCTGCTCACGCTGCACTGACTTCGCTGCCAGCTTCTCTGCCATGGCAGACTGTTGTGCCAGGTGCTCAATGAGGATGCTTTGCAGACGCCTCATATGAAACTCCCTGCGCCTGCGATCCAAAGAAGGATCGTTCAGCAATCGCACCGCCTTGCGGTGCAAAGCCCTGACAAACGGGTCGGCCGAAGTGGCCTCAACAAACGTAGTGATGGACATAACCTGCTCCTGTTTAAAGTCCGCTCACCGCGCGCTGTCGCTCCAGGAAAGCTGCCTTCAGAAGGCCCTTTTGGGCCGTTCAGGCAACAGCTTTCCCTGGCGCGACTGAAGCTTCACCCGGATCTGGGCGTAGCTCCGCTCACGCGGTCTCGATTCAATGGACTTTTGCGTCGTTAACGCATCAGGGGCAGGTGTAAACAGGTCATATGAAACTCTCCAAAGTCACTATCAAAAATGGCCTTCCAACAGGTTGGAGAGCCGCCTCTTTAGCCAGAATTTATGAGTCGCCCCGGCAATTTGTCGATCAAATCCGGCGACGGCCTGCGCTCAGGCCAACTTGCAATCCCAACGAAAAAACCCGCTTTATCTGTCTCAAACAAGCGATAACTTTTTAGGGTTACAGCGGGCTTGAAATAGCCAAAGCGGGCTGGTCGCTTTAGCAGGAATTTTTAACGCGCTCTGCAAGTAAACAAGTAAATCAGCGCAAGGGCCATTATAAACATTTGTCGTAATTTGTCAATGAAAAACAGGCTGCAATCGTGGCGTCAATGGGTCCATCATAGAGAGCGATGGGCTCACAGAGTGAGCCTGTAAAAGTGATCTTTTGCAGCAGGAATTCAGTCCTGCCTGCGCTCTACATTGGTGATCGAAAAGTGACCTTCAAATCGCACCACACGATGTCCACTGCGCCTGCCAGGCCAGCAGCAAAGGCCCTTCATGCATTGCGATTTCCGATTGTGAAGAAGCCCGGGTGCACAGGATGAGCCTGCAGGGCTGATCGTTTGTACAACAACGGCCCGTCCAGGCGCTTTAGTGCGTCACTGCCTGTACGGGATGTGGAAGACTAGTTGACGCCGGAATGTCTTCGCTTCCATGCAAGTGCTCTCGCATGCGCCTTGTTCAGATTTTCTGCAAGTCTTGCCGCGTCAGTACAAAGGTACTGTGGTTCTGGCACGATCCGCACACGCCCCAGGTCCAGGCGATCTGCATCCCAACAGGTCATGACCGTCGCGTCGGCCATGTCGAGCCCATCGCTGTGGTGCGAGCACGCATAGACCAGCTGTTCCATCTCGGCATCGGTTGCTGCAAAGAATCGCCCCCTCAGCTGCCCAGCCAGATCGGCACCGCGCTGGCCATGCCCCTCATCCAGATGTTCGTTCACCCGTCTGGAATCATGAAAGAACGCAAACAGCTCGACCACGTGCGGATTGGCACCTGTGGCGCTGGCCAGCATCAGTCCGTTGACACGTACGCGAGCCCAGTGCGGGATGCCGTGATGGCCCCGCCAGTTCAGCTTGAACTGCAGACGAAGGTGTGCAAGCAAGGCTGGCTTGTCAATCCATGCTTGACCGTTTGTCTGGTGCGAATGTTGCACGGGGATAAACCTTGGATACCTGTCAGAGCAGCGCTGCAGACATCATCGCAGGAGGATGAGTTGGGGCACACAATCCAGGCCAACCCATACCATCGCGTTCTGCTGATGCTCCCGGGCGAGTGCCTTGGCCGCTTCGAGCGAAAGCCCGACCACGAAGAAGCTGTGTTCAGGCGGCCAGCCCCCGCTGGGATGCTTGCCAGTACCTTCCATGTACATCAGACTGCGTTTTGTGAGCTCATTGGCCAATAGCGTTTGCCGCTGTGCATTGACGGATTCGCCGACATCTTCGCCGTAAGGGTTGCAAGCCGTAATAAAACTTGCACAGTCGGCCTGCATCTTGCGAAATAACTTCTGAAGCGGCTCGCACGTCACGCCTACGTGCATGACAAACGGGTTTGGGCCACTGACACAGTAATGCGTTTCTTGATAGGCCTGAACGGTCTGCGGATCTATGCAAGAAGTGGTCAAAAAATCATTCCTCCGTTAAAGCAATTCAGTTGACAGAATAGCAAATATTCCCCGTTGATTGATCCGAATGGCGTAAATTGGTTGGGATATCTTCGCGGTGAGCATCCAGTATTGGATTGGCGGGAAGCGAGTATTGGAGCTGATTCACGCCCGTGGTTCCAAACAGCACTACACAAGACAACTCGTGAAGTGCGCAGTGGTTGAATCCAAGACAGTAAAACTGTCAATATGCTTTTCAGACACCAGTCGTTCGAATCCGCCTGAGCCGCCGCACGGTGGGTGGCGTGCGGGGCGACGGACGGTTAGAAAACGTTGCCTACTGAGGGCAGTCAACTACACGATTGACAGGCAGCAACTTGGCTAAATCATCCATTTCAAGCCATGGTCTCTTGCGATGTAGCATGCGGTGGCAGTTTGAACATACCAACGCGAGGTCTTCAATCTCAATTTCTTCTCCATTTTCGTGAAGCGTGCTGACTGGCTTAGTGTGGTGTGCCTCAATGAATCCCTTTCCAACTTTGCCGTAACATGCAAAGAAGTCAAAGCCGCAGCATGCGCACTTTAAGCAGCCATCTTGACTTTGCCTCAGAAGCTTGGCTTGCCGCACAAGTTCAGGATTTCTTTCTCTGGAAAGGTGTAGCCTTTCTTTCAGCTTTCCTTCTGGGAATCCACTACGCACACTTGGGCGCTCTGGGTCGAGTTCATCTGCTTTCGCTCTGCTGCTGGCAAGCGAAAAAAGTTCTTCGATGAAGTCGTCTACAGCATCAAGAGTTTTAGGAACAGATATTTGGACATAGTCAGAAAGAAAGGCATCAACAAAATATGCCTTTCTTTCTTCATTTTTTCCATCGCGCTTGCTGGGCGAGTAGCGCCAATGAAGAACCTCTTCACCGCCCTCGACTGTAAGACGGTGAATTTCCGCAATGGGGCCGGATTTTGATTCGGGAAAGAGCACAACGTAGAAATTGTCTTGCTCTCTCCAATCTATGAATAATATCCAGAGACCATCTCCTACCTGATCTTCGAAGAGATACGCCCCCTCACACGGTCGTGCATCTGCCCAATGATGGAAACCGGTCAATTTCTTCTTGTTGATGCGTTCTTTCAACTGATACTTTGATCCAGCGGCTCTTGCGACGCTGGTCAGTAGCTGTGAAATTTCCTTTGCGTATTTCCTATCCATTGAACTGTCCTTGATTTTTAGGGTCCCTGTTATCAGGATTTGCGATCAACTTTGCAAGAAATTGAATCCACCTCCACCCCATTGGATCCTGTCGCCTGTTCTGGCCAAATTTGGTTAGCGTCGAAGTCACATCATTTGAAGTCTAGTTTCATTTGTTTACAACTATAGCCAGGGAGAGCTTACTCGTGAATGTCGTCTACTGCCCCTATTCTGCTATTGAAACTTCCGCACAATCATCCAAGAAGCGAACTCGCTTCCTTCAAGCGTTTCGCAGTTCAGCGAGCGCCTGATTAATGCCCAATAGTGCTTCCAGCGAACCCGTGCCAATTCCTACGTCCATGGAGCTTGGAACCTGTGGTTCGCGTGGATTGATGCGGATGATGCGTGCGCTGTACTCCCGGCTGATGCGGTGGCTGAAGTGGCGTACTGATGGGATGGATGTGCCGGCACCCATTTCCACAATCAGAACGTTCCCGAGGCTGTTGGTCACTGTGTCGAACCACTGACTCTCTCGCCTTCGCTGGACCTGATTTCTCTCGTCTATCCAATTCCAGTCGCCGAACATCACGATATTGGGGCGGGCCAGACCGCCACAGACTGGGCAAAGCGGAGGATCGCTCACCAGATGGCAGGCATCATGGTCGACGTTGGGCGTGAAATCGCTGGCACTCCAGACGCCTGACACACATTCCCTTGTGCATTGCAAGTGGTGGATGGAGCCATGGCACTCATGAATCCGGTCTTCGGTGAACCCTGCTTTCTGGAATTGCCCATCAACATTGCTGGTGAATATCCAGTGTCCCAGGGCAATGCTCCCACTCCATTTGCGCAGAATACCAAAGCCCGCGTGGGGAACGGATTTACGATACAGGTCGCGCCTGTGGCCGTAAAACCCCCACGCCAGAGCAGGATCCTGCTCGAATGTGCGTGGATTGGCGACATCCGTGAAATTGAGCTGCGCCCGTGCCAAGGTCGGGTATGCATTCCAGAAGCCAGCATTGCCGCGAAAGTCCGGAAGTCCGGAGTCGACGCCCATTCCGGCACCCGCTCCGATGACCAGGGCATCGGCCTGACTGATCAACTCGGCAGCGCGGCGGTATTGGTTGTCCAAGGTTGCAGTTGCGCTCATACGTTTTGCGAAGGTTGTGCTTCGCGCAATGGTGCGCCTTCAGAAGCAATTTGAAAAGTTTTCTGATGTGGCGTTTGGGCCACTGGTAACTACTGGTACTTGGTCGGGCGATCACTCCACCAGTTGGTGGCAAAGCCGCTCAACTTCACGTCCAGAACATCAGGCTTCCAAAGTGAAAAGTAGGATGTGTTCAACGCCTCTCTCATGAAGTCTTCTGATACCCCTTTGGCGCGATACAGGATTGCCGACTCATACTCAGGGATAGACCATTTGGTGTCGCGCTCTCGTCCGCGAAATCCGGACTGATGAAATCCCAGCCGGGCCATTGGGCCAACATAGCGGCGCTCTCCTGCAAGAAATACCCCGGTGCACGCGCTTGCGCATTTGTTTAAAACCAGTGTGTCCATCTTGTGATGGCGGACGATGTCGACAATCAGATTTTCCTCGTGAACCAGCCCACCCAGTGAATCAATTTCCAGGAGTGTCAGATCAGGGTGTGCCGCTACGGCCTTTTCGAGGACTTTCGCACTGCCCCAACCGATATCCCCTGTGGCGATCAGCCGGCGAAGTTCCGGTTGGGCAGTGACAGTCCAGGGTTTCTTCTCCCACGAGGGTTCAGCCTTCTTCTGCTCCTGACGCTCCTTCTGAAACTCAACGACGAGCTCGCGCGTGCTCGTGTAACTCTCTGGAAGCACCTCTGAAATCACCAGCAATGTTGCGCAGAATCCCAATGCAAACACCGGCGCCGCCGATATCAGGCGATTCGTGGAAAGCATGCGGAAAGATGTCTGTATCGTCCCCCAGCACCACCAGACTGCCAGGGCATCCGTAGCGGCACGGGTGGCCCCAACCAGCCATCGTCCAGCGTTTGGCGAGGGCTGCGACAGAACGGCAGAGCCCACAATCCCTACGATGATTGCCAACCCACTTGGAATGAGAATCAGAAACGGGCAGTAGAAGAGGACTAGCCATAGACTCAATTGGCCATGCCAGTGGGATCGCAAACGAGCTGCCAGATCTGTCTTCACGCGCATTCTCCTCGGTTCCATTCGCCATTCGCAATTCGGAAGAGGGGGTGGCGATGCATGGATAACCAGTGATCGGTCTGCCGCGCGCCCCCTGTGGGAGCTCGCAGTGTGTTGTAGAGCAGGCTCACCACGTGAGCTTTCGCCCACGTGACGCATGCCTGTCTCAGACACTTGCTGTGTTTGCACTCCAGTTGGCCGCCTGCAGTCCGCCAAACTTCTCGGTGAGTCTCATCGTGAGGCGTTTCAGGGTGGCAGCGTCCACCGGCTTGAGACTGTGGCGCAGAATGCGCGAGCCCAAGCGGGAGAGCGTCAGATCGCCAGCCAAGCCATCTGCCAACCACTGCATGACAGTGGCCCAGGCCAGACTGCGAGAACCCAAATCCACTGCCAAAGCGTCCACCTGGTCTGCTAAAGCCTGAGGCGCGCCGATGGCGTCGAGCCGATCACCGAACCAGCCTTCTGCACCGCTCAGCTGTGCCATCTCATCGAAAGCCTTCAGTATCTCCAGCGGAGTCTTGTTACCAGTCTTCTCCGCACAGGTCGCTTCCTTGCGCAAGAAAGCTGGAATTTCATAGTCGTTCATCCCGTCCACCGACAAACAGTCCAGGGAACTGGCCGATTTCGTTCTGCCGCGCCAGACCGCGGGGGTCCCCAAGCCTGCGTAATCAGTCGTCGTGCCGATTGGTTTGTTCGAGAATTGTGGAGCCCTGCTGTAGCTCACACTACGGAATACTGCAGGGGCGTCGCTCGCACCGACCCCGTTCGCCACGGACCCTGCACCGGCCCACCCTGCTGCCTGCATGTGCGCAACCTTTTGTAGCGCGGGCAGACCCTCTGCTTTGTCTTCTTCGCTGCGGACATGGACCAGGATCAGGTTGGTTTGGTCCGTTACCAACTGGTACCTCAGCGCGAGCTCCAACTTCTGCGCGCGCCTGAGTTCCTGATCAGCCTTCGCCTGCGTTTTCAAGTCGAACAAGCTCCCAATCTGGGCTGAAGCCACCAGTCGCGCCAGAATGTTCCCGGCACCCGTTTCCATGTTTTCGGCACAGGCCTGCAAGCGACTGGCCGAATCCTTGTCCACGGCGTCGACCCACGACAGGACGGGAACAACAGTGGGTGGATTTGAGAGGCGTGCGTACTGGTGCAGCGTATCGCCCGCAAAAAGGTTTTTAGGCAGTTCCGATTGCCACTCGACCGTCTGCCCCCAATTTAGGCGCAGATCGACGCACCGCGCGGCGCGCAACCTGCGGAACATACGAACAATGACTGCGGCCACGTCTTGGTTTGGCGACACCAGTTCACAAGCGCCACCGGTCTTTTCTGCCATTTCACGCAACAGGCTTTCAGCGGGAGCACTCCCAACGCCAATCGCAAACACACGGTGGCCTGAACTCTGCGCACTGCGAATTACTTCCTCAACGTCCCAGATGTCTCCGTCCGTAATCAATAACACATCCGTCGCGCGTTCCGGCGCTGGGAAGCGGGTGAAGAATTGCTTCCAATCCAGACTATGGCCGTGTTTGAAGGTCGACAACAACGCCGCATTCATCTCGGTCCCACCCATATCTGCTTCCGTCCTCCCAATCAGGTCTGCGACTTCTCTGATCGTGGCGGTGTTGCAGGTGCGAAGACCTGGTAAGTCATGCTGGACCTCGTGGCCAAAGCGGCTGTAACTGATCCAGTCCTGTGGCTCCATCTCCTTGAGCACTTCGTGCAGGGCGGAGCGGGCCGACTGAATGCTGTCCCCGCCCATCGATCCTGAGCAATCCACCAGCACCTTGAGCAGCAGCGGCTCCTGCGGTTTGTCCACCAGCGTCGGGCAAAAGCTTGCGAGAACGGCGAATTGATCGCCATCAGGGACGACGGTCGCAAAGGACTGTCCCTGCAGGCCCTGCAGCAACAGCACGAAGTCGCGGTCCAGAAAAGCGCCCTGTTGCAGGACCACGGCAAGCACACTCGCTTCCCTTTCCTTTCCAGCTTCCAGCGCAACAGCGTGGGTTGGGCAAGTTACGGCCGCCCGAGCGGCTTGCCCAGTGAGGGTGATGCGCACCGTCAGCGCGTAGTCGACCAGAAGACTGGCCAGCACCGATTCGTGCTGGGCAAGTCCGCCTGTAACATGGGCGTCTCCATACCTCGGCGCGACTGTTGTGGGTATGGTGATCCGGATCTGGCCCTGCTCAAAGCGCAACAACTGCGCATATTCGATCTCGATCACCGCCTCCTCGCCCGGTTTTAGGTTGCCCAAGTTCGCGGTGTACAGGCCTCGGGCGGAGCGCTCCACCATGATCGGCGTATCGCCCGCGTCGATGGCTGCTTCATAGCGCTCGGTGGCCTGCTGCTTCTCCATCACGGTTCCGTGCAAGCGGTGCCCGCCGATTTCAGCGTTCAGTCCCAGCAGCGTCGTGCCCCATGGCAAAGGAAATGTGTAAACCGTTTCCAGGTTGGTTTTACCTGTGTTGCGGTAGAGCTGACGCAGCTTCATGCTCAGCAAGAGGCCTTCAAGTCGCCCCTCCACGTGAACAGACTGCAGCGCAGCGGTTTGACCATTGGCGTCAGTCAACTGGGCCGCTTCGGCTTGGCTATTGGTGTTCATTTCTTCTCCCTGTTTGATAGTTCTGTATTGGCAATGTCCTGGTAGGCTTTCATGACCGCGCGCACCAGTGAGCGCACCTGCTGCGGACTCAGACCGGACTCCTCTGGTGAGATCTGCAACTCCACCCCATCCGCAATCAGCAGGTGGCTGCGCACTTCGACCGAACCAGGTTTGCGGGTTCGGGGAGGCACTGGAGGCGCTTCCCCGGACAACACCTCTCGAATACGCTCAAGCGAGACGCCGGCCTGACTAAGCTGACGAATCTTCAGAAGCTGTTCAAGATGCCGGGAAACATAGTGAGCCGCCTTGGTGCTCCCAATAGGTCCATCCACGAGCCCGAGCTGCATGTAGTAACGCGCCGTGCGTTTGGCGGTATCGCTCAGTGTGCAGAGTTCGTCCAGTGTGAAAGTCGGGTTGGTTTGCATGGTCAGGGCCCACAGTTCAGATTATTATGACATTGTTACTGTAATAAACAACTGTTTTAATACACGCATGCATCCATGCAGAAAAGCCGACCGAGAATCTGGGGCCGCCGCATCCCGATCTGCGCGCCTTTGGACGTGCCATGTCCAGGGCGGCGACGCGCTATTGCGCTGCCATGCCCATCAACTCACTGGCTCTTTCCCAGGCTGACTCCTTCAACGAGGCACCTGCTCCAAACCAGGCGCTGTCAATCCGCTCCACCAATTTGGCAGTACGAACATGGTCGGTGTAGTAGGTGACCGCATTGACAGCACCCCATAAAGTCCCTTTTGCGGTTGCCAGGTCCTGCCCTCGGGCTGACTTGTACAGAGACATGATCTGATTGATTTCCCTGGCTTTCGCATTGGAAATTGGCTTACCAGCCAGTGCCATTCGTTCAGGAATGAAGATGCTTTCAAAGTACTTCAGCGCCTGCGTATCGTTCAAGCCAAATGCCGCCATCGGGTTGACGCGAGCCATGAAATCCGACCATGCGCCATCGACCAAACCCAAGGCTTCTTTGACTTCGAACGGGTCAAACTTCTGGGTATGGTCCATCTTGACATGGCGGCGCCTATTGGACTTCAGGTCATTGAATGCAAAGCCCAGCGTGTTCTGGCAGACAACCCGAATGCTGGTGAAGGTAGCTGTCGTCGCAATCGACCTGTCGCATGACGTGGCGAGCAGAACATAGGCGCCAAGCTCATCGGCAGCATTTCCGCCAACTTTGGCGACAAGACCTGTTTTGGCAAGCGCCCACACCTTGCGCCCACCGTCCAGTGCTCCGGCCGTCTCCAGGGTGTAGTGCCGCTGCGCCACCAGATCGCGGTAGAACTCCAACACCTCGGCCGGTTGCACCACCTGGTAGTCTGCAGACACAACGGATAGAGCCGAGCCCGTGTCGTCTCGCGCCAATACGAAGCGTTCCGGCATCACGCGCGTGCGCCCCTCGAAGGAGTACTGCACCGGCACCATTTGAATCTTCCAGCCCAGACGCGCGGCCTTGACCCATTCATCAATGGAACGCCCCGGTTGCAGCCGTTCCCCGAGCCTGTGCCACGGTACTTCTCCAACGTAGGCCATCGCGGTTTCGCCGGTGGAGTAATCGAGGTCGTGGCTCATCGTGTGGTCCTGTTCTGAAAGTGGTGTGACTCTGGGGCTCGACGTTGCGTATCGGTCCCAACGCAACAACTGCCAATCCTCCCTGCCGGTTCAAGCCGGCACTGGTCAGTTGCGCGCTGGGAAGTCAATGGTGCGCGGCGATGGGCGCATGAAGTGAGCCTGTGGAGCTGCAGATTCATACAGCTGGCTGATGATCAGCAATTCATTGCGCAATTGACGTCAGAATCAGTACTGTCCAGCTCGCCCCTTTTTTGGAAGAAACACCTTCATGGCCCGCCTCTGTCCCTCCCTACCCCCGCGTCCGGCCATGAACGCAGGTGATTACGCTGAGCTTGCACTTCTGCACACACTTGAGCGCGGACTTCCCGATGCCTATACGCTCTTCCATAGCGTTGACTGGTCGAAGGGTACGGGTACGCATGAACAGCACGGTGAAATTGACATCGTGGTGATCAACCAGAGCGGCGATGTCCTGTTGATTGAAGTAAAGGCCGGCAACCTTGAGTTCCGGGTTGACGGCATATTCAAAACCTATTCGGGTCAAGCCCATAACGTATCTGCTCAGATCGGCCTTCAATACAGTGCACTTCGGTCCCGCCTGAAGGATGCGCAATTGACGGTGCACGTGAACCACTTGCTGGTGTTGCCGGACGTGCGCGTGCAATCGGAGACCGTGCGGTGGCCGCGTGAACGCATTGTTGACAGCTCAGATATGGAGAGCATCGTCTCGCGCACCAAGGAACAGATCGGACCGGGGTCCGCCAATGAAGACCTCCATGCGCGAGTGGTGGCATTTTTCGAAAACCGGTTTCGTGTGGTACCCGATGTCACCGCTTTGTCGGGGCAGTTGCGCGATTCGGTCTCGCGCATGTCGGCCGGGTTAACCATTTGGGTGCCCCGCATTTCAGCCCCCGCAGGTGTACTGCGGGTCAATGGTACGGCCGGTTCAGGCAAGACCCAGTTGGCGCTGCGTATGTTGCGCGATGCCGATGCGGCAGGTCAAAGAGCGGCATACCTGTGCTTTAACCGTGCACTGGCAGACCACATAGCGCGGATGGCTCCGGTGCGAACGACCGCAGAGACCTTCCATGAATATGCGCTGCACGTGGCGCGCCGCTCCGGCTTGGTAGTTGATTTCACTCTTCCCACGGCTTTTGAGACCATTACCGCCCACTGTCTGGAGGCGCTCACCCAACTTGCCGCGGATCTGGACCTGATCATCCTGGACGAGATGCAGGACATGCAGCCCGAATGGGTGCAAGCCCTGTTGTCCCGCCTGAAGGACAGCGGCCGAGCGGTTCTCCTGGAAGACCCGGAACAGCAGCTCTATACCGACCGTGTTGCGTTTGACATCCCGGACGCCGTGACGATCACGTCACATGAAAACTTCCGCACTCCGCGTGCCTTGGTAAAACTCATCAACCTGCTTCGCCTGACGCCTATCGAAGTGGAGGCTTTGTCGCCCTTTGAAGGCGATATGCCGGACCCCATCGTCTACACATCACAAGAAAGTGTCCAACCCTGCACCGTGCGGGCCGTTGAACGCTGCTTGCAGCGAGGGTTTGATATTCAGGACATCGCCATTGTGAGCATGCGCGGGCGGGAGCGGTCGGTGCTGCAGGGTCTGGACCAACTTGGCGCATGGTCGCTGCGCCACTTCACCGGCAAGTTTGACGAGGGCAGTACGCCGATCTGGAGGGACGGAAAACTTCTGATCGACTCGGTGCGCCGCTTCAAAGGTCAGGCGGCTCCAGCGGTGGTTCTCACCGAATGCGACATTGCAGAATTGACTTCGCTCAACCGCAGACTACTTTTTGTGGGATTGACGCGGGCGCGGGTGCATCTGGAGTGGGTCATTTCCGCGAACACGGCCACGATGCTCGAAAGGGCGTTTCAACCCTGAGAGCCGTTGTGTCTAACAGTATTCACACGTATTTGGCTACCGCCGCCAACAGAGTCATTTGCACTTTGGATCGCAACTCCTTAGGCTCTAGGACCTGCACATCCGCACCGAAACGCAGGATGTCACCCAACAATTCGCGATCGTCAGAATACGGGACTTTGAGTAAGTAGCAACCATCGGGCTCACGGGTGGCCAATTGCTGGGGGTGCCAGAGTTCGCCTTCTACCCATTGCGCGCGGTGCTTCGAGAAGCGCAACACGGCCCAAGCCGTCGGTTGACCAGCAAAAATACCGTAGCTGGACTGGGTTACCTTACGCAGATCGGCGGTTGGCACCTCTTGTGCAGCCTCAGTCAGTATTTCGACGTCTTCAATTGCGTCGACTCCGAAGCTGCGAATCTCGTTGCGCAGATGGCACCAGGCGTCGATATACCAGTTGTCGCGGTAGTGCACTAACTCCTGTGGCGATATGGTGCGCTCCACCCGCTCACTGCGCTGGCGATTTAGGTGGGTGATTTTGAGGCGCTTGCGGGTAATGGTGGCCAGGGCTACCACTTCGAAGGCCTTGAGCTCCAAATCCCGCTTGCCAGCAAACGTCATGCGTACCCTGTTTGCCACCTCTGCATCCCCCAGCCCCTTGGCCTGGAGGAGATCCATCAATTTCTTTTGCAAAGGCTTGAGCTTGAGGCCCACGAGCCCGGGCTGCAGTTGCTCAATCAACCGCTGAATGGTTAGCAGCGCCACCAATTCTTCTGGGCTGAACCAAAGGCCTGGCATTTCAGTACTCAGGTTGTTGCGGTCCAGGTAATAGCCGCCGCGATCCTTATCGAACAGGATGGGCGTCCCCAACTGGTCGCGCAGCTTGGCGATGTCACGCTTAAATGTGGCCAGTGACACCTCGGCCACTTCCATCATGTCGGCGCGGGTGACCAATCGCTTGGCTTCAAAAAGCGCCTTGTAGGCGTAAAGGCGTGCACTGTCACTCATATTGTTCTCCCTTCGGCGGACTCCGTTATGCTTCTAAACTTGTAGCGTCCTAACCATATTCTACGGAGCCGGATGCGGATTTGGAACAGTACCCAACTCCACATCTAGGCCACCCCAGGATTTCCCGCTTTGGGCACATGCGAGCTTCATTTGGTGGTAACAGCGGTTTAGCTTCCAACCCAACAAGCGCCGCGAAGTCAGGCACCATTGCCTCAAGCACGAAACTGACGTGCCACTTCAAATCAGGGGCTCGTCAGCAGCTCAGAAAGTGAGCACAGTGGGCTCGAACCAGGCCATGCATCCTCTATCGCACACACTGACGATGTGCAGCATCAGACGTTTCATCCTAACTTTTCATGAAGAAGCTCAGCAATGAGCTTTAGCACCAAAATAATGCTTGCAATCGAAATTGCACGTGACGGTTACGATGTACCAAACAAAACCGGATGAAATCAAGCTTATTTCTCTATACACAATTACTAACTGACTTCCAGGTTGAGGAGTCATCAACACAAAAACTGGCGAGCCCTTGAATTCGAAGAGCACAAGAAACGTCGAGTTCCGTTGCGCTCATCTTTGCCAAACGCCATGCCCCCGGTTCTTCAGCCGTTTCGCTACTTTCCGTTCATGACGAGAGGCTTCTTCATAGGTCCTTGGGCTAATTTGTGCGAGGCGGGCCGGCATAAGTCCCACACCATATGCCATGGCGAAACGGCACGCTTTGTACCCTGCCTTATGTTGTTTGTATCGCTCTTCCGGGGTGCTGCTAGTCATACCCACGTAGTAACAGTCTTTGCCCGACTGGTAATTGGGGTTGTCATCCCGGAATTTACGGTGCGCCAATACCGCCAGATCCAGCTTGATGACGTAAACCATGAAGCGCTTCGGGTTGTAGGTAGCCATGCCGTACTAAACATACAGATAAAAATTCGATTATCCAGCGACTTTTGGCTTTGTTTTTGGTCTCGCGGCGTTGAGCTGGCACAAGAAAAAGTTGATTCACGAAGTGATGACGTTGAAACCCGATCCTTACGCTTCGGAAACGTTAGCAAAATCGCATACGATCGGGACAAAATAGCTATAAATCAAGGAGGAACTGATGGGCAATCCGCAGTTAATGAGACAACATCGCCCACAAAGCGAATCCGCATTCCTTTGGTCGCCACATGGATCCGGACCCGCACAGCCTTTGTGAAATCGACCGCAAGCGATGTCCATCAGGGATAAACATCGACCTTTCTGCAATATTTCTTGGGATTTTGGATGAACACACTCGCGTCAACGATCGCGGAATTAAGAGTTCTAATTGGTTACCTTGGGGAAAAGAACCAGGCCCATTGGTGGGGCGGTGAATTACTCAGCCCATCTGCCACTGCCTTCCTGGCCCCCATTTTCAACAGGTCGCTGTTTTTGGCCCAGTACCAAGGCTCATCTAGGGCGGCCGCCAAAGTTCACGACGAAGCAATTGGTGTTGAACTTGATGTGAAGCTCAATCCAAATTTGCATGACCGAGAAATTCGAATCGACAACGGCTGGACAGTAAAAATTGGATGTGGGCTCGATTTCTACCAGCGCCCTGGCGGATGGTTTGAAGCGGGAGCCAATGACCACGCTTGCGCAAATGCTTGGAAACTAAGGCCGACATTTTCCGGACATAGCTGTAAATGACCAAAATTCGCGTATTGGTCTTTGGGACAACCGGCATCGGAAAAACGAGCCTTTGCAACTCACTTGCTGAACGCAACCGCCCTACCGATGGCGGCGCCAAAGGCGTTACTGAAAAGTCTCACCAGTATGGTGCATTTGAATACGAAGGCAGAAAGATTGAGCTTGTGGACACTGTTGGTCTACACGAGAGCAGCTTTGGAACCGTGCCCGCAGAAAAGGCAATTCTTCAACTGGTTGAGCTACTCAAGAATGCCAAGAATGGTTTTAACTTGCTGATTCACGTGACGCGTGCATCGCGGATAACAAAGGATTTTGAAGATGACCACAAGTTCTTTGTTGAAAAGTTGACACAAGGACAGATACCGGTATTGCTAGTAGCAACAGGCTGCGAAAACCACTCCCCGATGCAGGATTGGGTTGAAGAGAACAAATCCCACTTTGCTCCCTTCAACTATCAGGCCATCATCGCATCGTGCTTTGCCACTGGAGGTGCGCTGGAGGCTCATTACTCACCACTTCGCGATGAGTCTAGAAATGCGGTTTTGTCGGCCATTTTGCGATTCAGTCTGGACAATCCATTCCTGCTGTATGGCAAAGGCACTGGGACAACATTTAGCCAGGCGTTGACACGGATATGGAACGGATTCGTGGACATAGTCGGTTTGCCACAAAAGTACCGCCGTGAGCTAAATGAATCCGCGTACGCAATGTTGAAGCGGGTCGGAGTGCCAGAAAAGTTGGCGCAAGCAGCGATTCAACACATTCCTGACCTAGTTGAAGAAGTCGCCAACAAGATACCGGTTCCTGGTATTGGCAAGATCGCACGGAAAGCTACCGAGCACTTGATAAAGGCCGTGCGGACTAAAAAGTCTTGATTTCCACTCAGTTTCAACGGATTGAAGGCTTAATCTATGAGCCCAAAGCCTGGTTAAATCTTCGAACAAGTACATAGCAAGGGATGTCAAGATGCAATGGGAAAAAGGCACTGAAGTTCGGAGAATTGATAACCCAGGCAAGCAGGGAACGACCACTGGTCAGGTTCGGCCTAGGGGTTCAGTCAGTTATTTCGGCATAAGGTGGCGAGATGGATCGAACGATTACGTTGCAGAGGACCAACTTGAAGCTACGAGCAGTGGACTTAGCAACGACCCCTATGCAGTTATTGAAAGTTGCAGGTTAGGCAGAGCAGAAGATCTTCGTCGAAGTCTTACACATGTTCACTTGTCTGGGCGACTGGCGAACTTAGTTTATTCAATGGGCGTTACCAATACTGAATTTTTCGCCCACCAGTACAAACCCCTGTTAACTCTACTTGAGTCCCCTGCCGACGGTTTACTCATAGCAGACGAGGTGGGTCTGGGAAAGACTATTGAGGCAGGAATAATTTGGACAGAACTGAGAGCGCGCGAGGACATGCGACGCCTACTTGTCGTTTGCCCCGCAATGTTGCGCGAAAAATGGCGTGACGAACTCAAGCTAAGGTTTGGCATAGACGCGACGATCGTGAATGCTGCAACCCTGGAGGAGGAACTCAAGCACAGCAGCAGCGTCGGCCCATCTAAGGCCTGGATCGCCAGCTACCAGTCGCTACGCCCTCCAAAGAACTGGCGCCCCGGAGGCGAGGCGAGTGGAAAGAGGCCATCCGCTCGTGCGCTTTTAGCTACCCTCCTGGACGAGAACGGATCAGAGGAACCGTTGGTAGATTTGGTGATATTTGATGAAGCGCACTACATGCGCAATCCAGAAAGCGCAGCACACACATTAGGAGAAATGTTGAGGGAAGTGTCCCATTACCGGGTACTGCTCTCAGCGACGCCAATCAACCTGGCAAATGAGGACCTGTATTACCTGCTGCGGCTATGTGACCCTGATCACTTTCAATTCCCGTCAAGTTTCAAGGAAATGCTCGCCGCGAACCGTCCTTTGGTTCTTGCCCGTGACGCAGCGCTGCGCATTGGGGCAACCGTGGAGGAAATCATGAAGCATGTGCATGATGCTGCGGACAGTGACCTGCTAGGACAGTCAAAGCAACTCGCTTCAATTGTTGAAGAACCCCCAACTGCGGAACGACTGCTTTCGCCGGTATACCGAGCAGAACTCGCTTCGAGCCTGGAACGCGTCAACCTACTGGCTCACGTTGTGACTCGCACTCGCAAGCGAGACGTTCAGATGGAGCGTCCGCGTCGAGAAGTGACTCCGGAAAGCGTTCCCATGACAGATACGGAGAGACGGTTTTATAACTTTGTTACCGAAGTCACACGGGACTATGCATGGAGAAGAAACATTTCTGATGGGTTTCTGCTGGCTACGCCACAGCGGCAGGTCTGCAGTTGTCCCGCTGCATTTGCAAAGGCATGGCTGTTGGGAGATCAGTCATTGATTGACGATATGGCGGATCAGGCCATACAGGATGGAGAGGAGACTGAAGATGAGTCTGAGTTTGATGAGATTAGCTCCTCCTTGAAGGAATTTTTGTTGGCAAACAGGCCCCGCGACATTGACATCGCAGAACTGGAACGAGCGGATTCCAAACTGACTCGGCTGCTAGAAGTTCTATCTGAATACTTTAAAGATCACCCAAATGAAAAGGTCATTCTTTTTACATCGTTCAGAGCGACTGCGCAGTACCTTTCTGATAGGCTAAACAGCGCCAAAATGAAGTCGCAGCTGCTTTGGGGAAACATGCGCGAATCAAAGCAAGAATTGATCAACGAGTTCTGTGAACGTCCAGAGTTGCGTGTACTGGTAGCCACCGAAGTGGCTGCGGAAGGAGTTGACTTGCAGTTCTGCCGACTGCTGATCAACTACGACTTGCCTTGGAATCCGATGCGTGTGGAGCAACGCATTGGCCGCATTGACCGACTTGGTCAAAAGGCACAAGTAATAAACATATGGAATCTATTCTACAAAGACACTATCGATGAGCGCATATTGGGACGTTTACTGACAAGACTAAAGATATTTGAGGAAGCGCTTGGTGAACCAGAGCCAATTATTGGTGAGACTATTCAAAAGCTGGAGTCCAAACTATTGACCTCACGGCTTTCCCCCACGGAAGAGGAGGCTGAAATTGAGCGAGCACGACAGGCACTGGAGAACGTGCGACTTCGCCAAGAAGATCTCGAGCGCAATGCATCTCAAATGATTGCCCATGGTGGCCTTGTGCTTGACCGTATTGCCGCAGCGCAAGAGTTGTCCAGGCGTGTGACTGAAACCGATCTAGTCATATATGTTCGAGATTTTCTCGCCAGACATGCACAAGGTCATCAGTTCTCGCAATTGGCCGATGCCGATCAGTTTTCGATTCAGCTTCCCGTGAACATCGCCGCTGAACTGGAAGACTTTTGCAGGCGAAACGGAATGATTGGTCAAACTCTATTGGGATCTGGAATGGTCCGAATCTGTCGATTCATTAACAGCGTTACCTCAGTTAGCAGCAAGGCGTGGGAGCCGATACACCAATTTCACCCGTTAATCAGATACATCGGCGAAAAACTCAACCTATTGGGGGAGGCTTTTTACCCAGTGGTAGCAATTCAGGTGGACGCTTCTGTCAACCCAAAAATTCCCAATGGGGACTATATGTTTGCCATTCGACGCTGGACATTCAAAGGGGTTAAAGAAGAAGAATGGCTGCAGTCTGCGGTTTGCGATATCGACAGTAAATCGGTAATGGACGACGATACTGCCGATACTCTTGTAAATTTGGCGCGGATGCACGGATCCGACTGGCTAGAGGCTTCCAACATCATTCCTACCTCAATTTCTTCAGCCTGCTTGGATCACTTGGAAGTGCACTTAGGAGATGCATACGGCCGTGCCGCGAAACGAAAACAAGATGAGAACTCAGATCGCTTGATGTTTCAACTTCGAGGCATTGATAAGCACTTGACCATGCGATTGGAAGTACTTGAGTCGACGCGCTTTCGACACGAAGAGTTCAAGCGATACGGTCTTGCCAAAGCAACACAAGGTCGTATCGACAAACTGAAGGCTCGAATGGGTCTGAAACGCGAGCAAGTAATGCAGAGGGAGAAAGTAGTTCCGGACCACCACTTGGTTTGCGCCGGGCTATTGCGAGTGCGAGGAACTACACATGGCTGATTTAAGAAGTGAGCTTAAACGTCTCAAAAACTTGCTAACTAAATCTGGACCACCTTCAACCGTTGATCGTATGCCGATGCCGGGAAATCAATCATCTCGAAGGCCATCAGAAGCAGCACGGGTTCCGCAATCCGCGCAACGGACAATAGAGGCGCCCATCCCAACCGCTTTATCTCGAGCGAATCCTCCTTGGGAAATCAAAGCCCTACCGCGCAAAGAGAAGTCTGCGCAGTCGCCTTCGCAGCTCCAGACAACTCCACCTAAGCTGTTTTCGAAACAAGCGCCCCCACATCCCATTCCAGCCAAGCCTATAACAACGGCAGCAAGAATCGCACCTATTGTGCACGGGCCAATTGGAGTAGAGAAGACTTTTCGGCCATTGCCAAAGGGGCAACTGACACGACAAAAACTATTTAAAAGCCCAGAGCCGTGGGTCGCACTTGGAGGCAAGACCCAACTTGGTCATTTTGCCTCTGGGCGTTTTGTAGACATAGTAATTGGACTTGATTTCGGGACCTCGTACACCAAAGCTGCCGTGGGTTTTATGGACAAGATATTCCCAATTACTTGGGGCGGCGTTTCGAAGTGCGCTCCAAACTACCTTCTACCGAGTGAATATACGGCGATGGAAGTTGGGGATGTATTCATTGGACAACATGTCGATGCAAGTCAAAGCAATGTTCATGGAGACCTCAAGCTTCCGTTCATTAGTCCAGCCGTGTCGACAGCCTCGATAGCAGGCGCCAGCATCTTCCTTGCATTGACACTTCGCTACATACGGTCTTGGGTGTACAAACATCATGCCGAGAAAATTGGTACGGCGAGAATTCGCTGGCAATTGAACATTGGTGCACCCAGCAACGGTCTTGAAACCAAAAGACATGAAGCTGCGTACATCACATTAGCATCAACAGCATGGATCCGAAGTCAATCAAACAATTTGACACGCGTTGCCGACTGCAAATCGACAGTTTGGCAAAAGGGCCAAGTGTTGGAAGACTTGTCGGATTTACAGGTTAGGCCGGAATTTGTCGCTCAGATGGCTGGTTACATGCAATCACCAAAAAGGCAAAAAGGACTGCATGCATTAGTTGACGTTGGTGGGGGGACATTGGATGTAGTCACCTTCATTGTTCACAAAGTTGAGGATGAAGATACGTTTCCATTTTTGGTACCAGAGGTACACCCCCTTGGGACACACGGCTTGCTACAAAACCGACTTGTCGGATTGCCCGCTTCAGACAAATTCACGACTATTGATGAACTTCAACCCATTCCCGAGCCTCACGAGTTTTCCAAAAACATCGGAGTTGAGCTTCACCAAGTGGCTACTCGGGATCGAATTTTTGGTGATGAAGTTCGAAGTGTAATTCGCACAGTATTTGAAGTAACAAAGAACCGTCGCTATCGACTCGCCGACGCATGGACATTGGGTGTTAGGACCTTCTTCACCGGTGGCGGCTCAAGGGTTGAACTATATCGGCAAGCTACCCTGTCGGCAAAGGTGCCTGGTGCTAAAGGCCTGCAACTAATGCCTTTGCCACCCCATCCAAAGCTTGATGGCTTCGAAGGCGATGAATCAGACTATCAGCGGATATCTGTCGCCTGTGGGTTGGCACAAGACTCATTCACATTGGGCCGAGTTGTCCCTGCGAAAGAAGTCGAAGACGACCAACCGACCCATGCGATGCAAAGAGAACGACTGGATCGAGATGACCTTTACGCTAGATAGCTAACAAGGAAGAAATGTTTTATGAATTGGAAAAACAGAGCGAATGCAATGCCCAACTCATTACTTTTTCCATTTGTCTATGCGAGTCCGAATCTTTGCGATTTGATCGCTTGAAATCAATTTCCTCTCAATTTTTTCAAGGTATTCCTTTGCAGTTGAATTCCCATAAGCAGCAGCTATTGACCACCAGTAGTAAGCTTCGTCATAGTTGATCTTTGTACCTTTTCCAGTCGCAAAAAATACCCCCAGATTGACCTGCGAGATTACATGCCCCTGGTTTGCCGCCAGACGGTACCAATTGAATGCATCATTCGCATATTGCGGGTCCTTGCCTTTGTCAGATAGCATTTTTGCCACCTTATATTGAAGCTGCGCATCACCAGAATCAGCCTCCTTTTTTAGCAAAGTCAAAGTCCGCTCCCAAGTGGGATCTGTCATTGAGCAATTTGCGGGTTGTGTGCTTTGTCTCGAATTTGAGTTGGCCTGGCTTGATGCTATCGTTGAGTTTCCAGGCCGATTAATGATTACTTGTTTTGGGAAGCCAAGCGACTTAAAGGAGACCAATTTTTCATGTTCATGCCGAACCGAATCGTACAGTCCATCGGCCCCGCCAAGCGCGACCGCTAAGCGGCTATAGGAAGCGCCGAACATACTTATTTTTTGACGAGGTAAAGGGGGTCGATTTGTTTTCGCTGCCAAAACTGGCGGTAGGAAAGCTAGCACTGGTATAGGGGTGGTTGCGTAAGCCCATGATTCCATTGGCTTTTCTGTTCACTTTTGAATCCCCGTTTAAGGGCGTCAAACCGTGATCGGTTTCATCCATTGGTGCCAGTTATCGGTGTCGCCTGCGAAGGCAGGATCTCATTGGCATAGCGCTCCACCGGAAAGCGAAACACCCCGCGTAAATTGATCCCCTGCAGCCGCGTCGGTGCGATCTTGCCCGTGAGTTCTGCCGGTATCACCTGGCGCCGATTGGCCCAACGATTCAGCACGGCCTGCATCTGCGTCGTGTTCCAGGCCATGATGATGTTGGCCAACAGACTCAATGCATCGGCCACCGCCTGCATCTCCTCGACCCGCTTGGCCTGTGCCGGGCTCACCCGCCCGGTGTAGATCGCACGTTTCAACGCATTGACCGCCTCCCCGCGGTTGAGCACCCGGCGCAGCTCATTCCTGAAGGCGTCCTTGACAAAGTAGTCGGCCAAGAATGCCGTGCGCAGCAAACGACCCAACTGCACACCTGCTTCATAGATGGGGTCCCCGCGTGCGGCCGCACCGAACCGGGCCATGGCTGTCACCGCATTGGCGTTGCCACTCATCACCGAAGCGGCCAGGTGCACCAACGCATCCCAGTGCTTCTCGATCAGGGCAGTGTCGACATTCGCCTGGCAAACTGCGGCTATCTCTGGAGGGATAGCAGTGCCACGCGGCATATACAGATGGCGCTGCTTCAGTTCCTTCAACCGCGGGCACAGATCAAATCCCAGCAGCCTGGCCAACGCCATCGCGAAATCTGTGTACCCATGGGTGTCCACTGCCAGCTGGCTGGTCTCGATGGGCTCTTGGCGCACAACCCCTTCAATGGCCACCCCGGCTTGGCGCTCATTGAGAACGAAGGGCTGCGCGTGGAAGATTCCCCAGCGATCACGCACATGGGAGTAGATGCCGATCGAGGAGGTATTACGCCTGGGATCCTGTCGGGCCTGCCACACCCGTTGGGTGGTCTCCATGCTCATCATGTCTGACGACGCCAGGTCAGATCGGCCCCAGGTGGCTGCAATGGGGTGGCGCTGCATGAACTCCAGCACCGCCTGACAGGCCTGCCCCAATCGTCGTTCATCCCCTGCCCAGCGCATGGCTTGGCGGATGCTGGTGGCCGACAGCTGTGGAATCATGCGCGCGCACTCGGCCGCAGTGAGGCTGGTACCGTGGGCCATGATGCCGGCGTAGACCATCAACAGTTCTTCATTGGACCGAGGTTCGCGCCCAAGCATGATCCAGCTGAAACGCACCTGGGCGTCAACGGCCAGGATCACCTCCGGCAATTGAACATCCCCGATGCGCTGGTCAAGCTTGGCCCGCAATTGGATGACCTCTGGGGCCTCTTCTTCGGCCGGCAATACCGACAGGTGGAGTTCATCGTCCACACGCAGTACCCCAGCGCGTGCGGCGGCGGCCACGGCATCCACGCCAGCACGCACCCTGGTCAATAGAGGCTTCAAGAAGGTGGTGGCATTGGCCGGCAATGACAGTCGGGCATAGTGGCGCTTGGATTCTTCCTGCCAACGCTCGGCTGTGAAGAACAAGCGCTCGCGCCCCCGAAAGCTCAGGCTGTGCTCGATCCACACAGAGCCATTGCGCACAGCCCGGCGCAGCGAGAACAGGGTGGCCACCTCCAAAGCCCGAAAGGCCCGTTCGCGGTCGGCGCCGGCAATGGCTGCAGTCCAGACCGAACCCAGGCGTGGTGCGGCGACCTCAATCGGCAGTTCGCAACGCTTGTCGGCATATAGGCTCGCCAGTTGGTTCAAGGCCATAGTCACTGGATGCTCACTGTTGGCCTGCCACGGGAGTTTGGTGATGGCGACCAACAATGAGCGTACCGGGCGAATCGCGTCGATCATGCGCTCGCGCACCACGAACGCCCGGCTGGGCGGTTTGCCTTGCTGGCTGGCGTTGACCAGGGCAACCATGCGGGCCATCCACTCCGCGTGCAGCATGGCCTCCTTGCGTGAAACCAATTCCGTCAGCTCAGCCAGCAAGGTCTTGTACAGGTTTGCCCAATCGACGGTCTGTGTGATGCCGGCGTCGACCGTGCGCCAAAGATCGGCGACGCGCCGCTGCACCATCAGAATGGCCTGATCGGTGGTGGTGAACAGGCAGTAGCGCAGAAAGCAGGCCACTTCCACAGTGCGCGCTGGCTCCTTGATGCGTGCCCCTGCTGACGGGGGACGTGCAGCCAGGCGTCGCGCGTAACGCCGCACTATGGGGGTGGACAGATTCGCCAAGTGCTTATGGACGTCCAGGGTGTACAGGAGCTCAATGCGTTCGAACACTTCGTCAATTTGCTTGCTGGAGTGTTTGGCCGGGGGCGACCACAACCAGCTTTGCTGGGTCTGTCCATCGGCGCGTAACACAGACATGGCAGATCTCCAGCGTGCCAGCAGTTCAGGTGGAACAGCGGCGGCAATTGTCTTGGCGGTTTCTTCTTCGAGTTGTGCCAAGGCGGTCGTTATTAGGCCCCGGATATCACGGTCGCGCAAGATCAGTATCTTGTGCTGGTAGAGCCAACGCCTGGAGAATACGAGCAACTGGTCCCGATCGGCGCATCGGGCCACCTCATCACGCAGCGTGCGCACCAAAGCCCGGCGTTGGTGTTCGGTCATCCATTGGAACCCCAAGACTTTACAGGCCAGCTGTTGGTGGTCAAAGAGGGTTTTGCCGCGTCCGTACAGGGCGCGCAGGGACGCCAGCTCGGGTGCGGTGATACCCAACTCACCCTCCAGGTGGTGCCACAGGGGGGAGGGAAGGATGCGTACGGAATTCAGTAGGCGTCCACTCATGCGGATGAAGCCGATGTGCAGGGCAAGACCCAATTTGTGTGCGTCGCCGCGGCGGGTGTTGATGGCCTCGCGCCCAGTGCCGCGGTAGGTGAAAAATGACTGCAGTTCGAAGGTGCTGATGTCGCGCGGAAGCTCGTTCAGGCCCAGGTAGGTGGTGTGCCAACTCTGCATCTTGTGTCTTGGATAAAAGGGCCGGACACAATAACCGATACAGTGAACAGGAAAGCCAATGGAATCATGGGCTTACGCAACCACCCCTATACCAGTGCTAGCTTTCCTACCGCCAGTTTTGGCAGCGAAAACAAATCGACCCCAACGACGGCACTTGGCCAGGTGCCGACGTTCAGAACAATCGCTATACGTCAGTCAGTGAGCGATTTGAAGCTTCTGTCAGTAGCTCTTCCTGTGATCACCTTGCCCCCCCAAAATGTCTGTGGGGTGTCAAAAGGGCGCACCGCTGATGTGGATCTATGAACTGAAAAATCGGTTTCACAACAGCGATTTGTCTTTGATCAGTCGAGAACGTATAGCCTTCCGTTTGACTTGATCCTCAGAATCATCTGACCATGCATGAGAAGTACCCCAAGGCCAGTCGGTACCGGAAATACCCAACAGTCTGACTTCTCCTGCAGCGCCAGAAACTTTTCGATCAAACGATCTCCCGTCAACTTTGAAGGAAAATTGATGTTCACCTGGATTAACTCGTAGACGAATCATTGTGTTTGGAACGGTTTCCATCGGCGCACCACCATTGAAAGAGATTTCCATCGGATGGTGCCCATCACCCCAGTAGCGAACGACATAAACGGTGAGTGCGTCGGGCACTGATGCAAACTGCTTGGACTCCGCATCGCGTTTGAGACTCGGAGCGAATTCCTTTGTACAGAAGGCATGCATGCCACGGTCAGTGTGACAGTATGGCTTTTCGGCCAGTTGATCAACTGGAGCGGCACAGCCAACGAGAGCGACTAGACATGCAAGGGCTGCAACATTCATTGAGTTCAGTTTTTTCACAATTTGCCTTTCAGGCGTTACAAGCACATTTACGGAAAGTCGAGGACGCGCTCCAGCTATAAACTCTTTTAGAACAAAGCGTTCTGTAGACGTTTTACCCGCCAGCAGCGTGAACTAGGCCGTGGCTCTTGCTGGTGCCCATGGGCTCGGCGCCGACATCCGCCAGATTCTGGTCCGACCGCCACCTTCAACCGAATCGAAAATTGACGCGCGACTCGTCAGCGGCCAGGCAATGCCCAGAGGGTGATCCGCCGACTCGCCATAACGCCGAGCAGCGCAACGTCGCGCCATTGGCAGCACGCAAAACCGGTTCGGCGGAATACACGTAGTGGTCAGTGTCCAATCCAGAAAAAATCCGGTCGTAGTGCTTTCCCGGACCATAGAGACGTCGCAATTCCGCAAGGTTCTGCTTGCGCTCAATGGCGAAGCCCTGTGCTTCAAAACGCACACCCCGCAACTCCAGCACCATTACCGCTTCCTCCAGTCCTTCGTGCTGGAAGGTTCCAACCGCGATGTTTTGGTCGCTTTGGTCCAGAATCAAACTGTGACTATGCCCGGCGCAGCCACCCAAGGCGAACGGGGTCAGACACGCCAGCACAAGAATCTTGACATCCATGGTGTTTCCCTTTCTTTAGGTTTTGATCAAACCAGAGCTGACGAGCCCCGCGTTTGGGGCTCCTTCCTTTCGCAGATGAGCTACTTCAATGTCACCCGCGTAGAAACCGAAGGTTTTCCATTCAACGAGAGTTCTACAAGCACCTTGGCACCTGCCCCCACTTTGAAACTGCCCTTGGCTTCCAGCTTGTCCCCGCTCAATGCCAGGGGTGCTTCGACTTTCTCATTGCCATTGAATACCGTTACCTTGCCACTGGCGCTGGTAATCTTCATCGCTTTGCCGTGATCGCTGACGTGAATCACGATGGAATCTGGTTTCGCAACCAACTCCAGGTCGCCAGCCTTGGTGTCGACCACGATGCCACCATGCTTGGCGGCGTGATCTTCAGCAGCCATCGCTGGCATTGTGAAAGCGGCAGCAGCAAGTAGGGATAGGATGAGTTTTTGCATTGCGTTTTCCTTTGAGGTTTGGTTGAGGGGATTCAGTGGATAGGGATGGCCCGCACGAGGTCGGTGACGGTGATCCATCCCGCCACCGTCTGCCCGGTGCGTGCCGCTGCCTGCAGCGCGGCAACGATTTCATCGACTTCGTTGTCGTCGCACAGCAACTCCAACTTGTATTCATTGACGACCTCGTCGCCGAGATCCATCGAGTAGTGTTGCTCGGTGGCGTCAAGGGCGACCAGAGAACCTTTCACCAGGTAGATGGCAAGGTTGTGGTGGCGCTGTGCGTGTGCGGCACTCCAGCAGGGACACTCCTTGAGCGCCGCAATCACATCGGCGATGCGGCTTTTGTGCACATAGGCCTTGATTTCCTTCATGGTGTCTCCTTGGAAAGTTGTGGTGGCAAAACTTCATCGATGGAATCGGCGTCACCACGCGCGCGCAGCTTGGCCTCGGCGCGCAGTTCAGACCATTCGTAAATCAAGGGCAGAAGTAGCAGCGTCAGCAGCGTAGATGTGATGAGCCCCCCCACCACTACCGTGGCCAACGGGCGCTGCGTCTCCGCTCCCACACCACTGGAGATCAGCATGGGCACCAGCCCGAGGATGGCGACCGACGCGGTCATAAGCACCGGGCGCAGTCGCATTGCCGCGCCTTGCCGCACGGCATCGCGTATCGATAGACCGTGCTTTCGCTGATCATTCAGAAAGGTCACCATCACAATGCCGTTCAGCATCGCCACACCAAAAACGGCGATGAAGCCAATGGCGGAGGGTACTGACAGGTATTGCCCCGTTGTGAAGAGACCAATGATGCCGCCGATGATGGCAAACGGCACGTTGGCAATGATGAGCGTTGCATGGCGCACCGAATTAAATGCGGTGTAGAGCAAGATGAAAATCAGGCCGATGGTGAGCGGCACGATCAGGGCAAGACGTGCCATCGCCCGTTGTTGGTTCTCAAATGCACCGCCCCACTCTACCCAGTAGCCCGTTGGCAGCTTTACCTTCGCGGCGATGGCCAGGTTGGCGTCCTTGACAAAGCTGTCCACATCACGGCCCTGCACGTCCATTTGCAGAACGGCATAGCGCTGCAAGGCCTCACGCCGGACAAAGGTGTATCCCTCGTCAAGCTCGATCTTGGCCACGCTGGAAAATGGCACGATGGCACCCTCCGCAGTGCGGATGGGAATCGCCGCAATGGAAGACGGGCTGCCGCGGAATTCGTCGGCCAGACGCACCGCAATGTCGAACCGGCGTGTGCCTTCAATCAAGGTCGAGACCGTGCTCCCACCAATACCTGACTGCACGACCTCAAGAATGTCATCGGCATTCAAGCCATAGCGAGCTGCGGCCGCTCGATCCACCTTGATCACCATCTGGGGTTTGCCTTTGTTGGCCTCCGCCGACAGATCGGCTACGCCGGGCACGGCGCCGATGACGCCTTTGAGTTGAGCCGATAGCTCTTCGAGCTTGTCCAGGTCTTCGCCGTAAACCTTCAGCGCCAAAGTCGCACGCACGCCGGAGATCAACTCCTCCACGCGCATCTGGATCGGCTGCGTGGCACCAAAAACCGCAGTGGGCACCTCGGTCTCAAGATACTCCTGCATCTCCTTGCCGAGCGCCGCGTAGGACTGTTGGGTGGGCCACTCATCTTTCGGTTTCATGTCGAGAAGCACTTCCATGTAGTTCACGTCGGCGGTTTCACCCTTTTCAGCGCGACCGATGGTGGCCAGCACGGAGCGCACATGGGGATACTTTTCGCGCAACTTGGCGTCCATGACGTTGGCTACACGGATCGACTCATCCAGTGACGTGGAAGGAATGCCCACCACACGAAACATGATGGCGTCTTCCTGCAACGTGGGCATGAACTCCTTCCCCAGAAACGGGAACAGTGCCAACGATCCAAGGAGTAGGGCCACCGCTGAGCCGATCACAACCCGCTTGCGCTCAAGCGCCCAGTCGAGCGAGGGTAAGTACAGCCTCTTCGCATGGCGCACCAGCCACGTGTCCTTCTCTTCCTTGGGTTTCAGAATCATGGCCGCTAGAACCGGGACCAAGGTCAAGGACAGCAGCAACGAGCCCGCCATGGCAAAGGTAATGGTCAACGCCATCGGTTTGAACAGCTTGCCCTCCAAGCCCGTCAGCGAGAACAAGGGCAGGAACACGACGATGATGATCATGATGGCGAACGCTATCGGGTTTGCCACCTCACGCGCCGCTTCCAGCACCAGATGTGTGCGGTTGATGGGTTTGCCAGAAGAGCGCGCATGCGACATCAACCGAAAGGCGTTTTCCACCATCACCACCGCGCCGTCGACCATCATGCCTATACCAATGGCCAATCCGGCAAGGGACATCAGGTTCGCGGACATACCAAAACGGTCCATCAACACAAAGGCAAACAGCATTGCCATTGGCAGGGTGACGATCACCACGATGGCCGACCGCATTTCGCCGAGAAACAGAAACAGGATGATGGCGACCAGGATCGACCCTTCGATCAAGGCATTGCGCGAGGTCGCCAGTGCCTTGTCTACGATCTCGGTTCGGTCGTAAATCGGTTTGAGCAGTACCCCTGGTGGAAGCGCTGCCTGCGCGATAGCCAATTTAGCCTTGACACCGGCGACCACATTCGCTGCGTTTTCATTGACACGCGCCAGGGCCATGCCCAGCACCGTTTCCTTGCCATCGCGCGTGACAGCACCGAATCGAACAGCTGGAGCCTCCTTGACCTCAGCCACGTCGCGCACATAGATCGGCGCACCTTTGCGTTCGGCCACCACAATGGTGCCAATGTCGGCAGCGTTGCTGACTAGGCCCAGTCCACGCACCAAGTACTGCTCCACACCGATGTTCAAATATTGTCCCCCGACCTGCTTGTTGTTGGCAGCCAGTCGTTCCATCACTTCCTTGAAGGACAGACCGTACTTGACCAGTTTGCGAGGGTCAATCTGAACTTGAAACTGTTTCTCGTGTCCACCCCATGTGGTCACGTCGTCCACCCCGGGAGCCGTGCGCAGAATCAGCCGCACGGTCCAATCGTGTAACGTGCGCAGGTCCATCGCGCTGAGCTTTTTGTCAGCGTCTTCAATGGTGTACCAGAAAACCTGTCCAAGACCCGAGCTATTGGGGCCGAGCACGGGTTCGCCATACCCTTGGGGCAGTCGCTCCTTGACTTCTTGCAGCTTTTCACCGACCAGGCGGCGAGCGAAGTAGATGTCCACGTTGTCCTTGAAATAGACACCGACGTAAGACAAGCCAAACAGCGAGACTGAGCGCACGACCTCCACATTGGCAAGCCCCGCCATCGCACCCTCGATTGGCACGGTGAGCAGGCGTTCGATATCTTCTGCCGCCACGCCGGGCGACTCGGTGTAGATGTTGACCTGCGCAGGCGTCACATCGGGAAAGGCATCCACGGGAACTTCTCGGTAGGCCATGACGCCCAGTCCGATCAGCACGACAAATGCCACCAGCACCAGCACCTTGTAGCGCAGCGAGGCATCAACGATTGCATTGAGCATGATGGGTATTCCTTCTCAATGGCCGTGGCCGAGCTGTGATTTGAGCTTGCGCGCCTTGAGGGCGTAGGCACCCGAGGTGACGACTTGATCGCCGACCTTGACACCCGACTTCAAAGCGGTGCGACCACCCAAACGCTCGCCAGGTTCAACCAGGCGAGCCTCATAGGCGCCTTGTTCCAGTACGAAGACGACGGGCTTGCCTTCCAGCAGCACAACAGCGGCGTCGGGCAGCAGTATCGCGTCACGCTTGTCGCCCGCTGCTTCGATGGTCGCGGTAGCGAACATTTCCGGCTTCAGACGACCGTCGGCATTGGATACTTCGATTCGCGCCGAGGCGGTGCGAGAGTCTTTGTCTAGCGATGCACCGATGTGTCCAACGCGGCCGCGAAATGTCTCGCCCGGATAGGCAGGAACGGTGACCGTTGCGGCAGCGCCAATCCGAATCTTGGCCAGCGCGGCTTCGGGTAGATCGGCCAGAACCCAGACTCGGCTCAGGTCTGCCACACTGAACAGGGGTTCACTCGGACTCGCCAGTTCGCCCAGGGTTGCTTTCTTTTCGGTCACGGTTCCCGCGAATGGGGCCGTCACGGCGAAAGTGGAAACGCCACTGCCATGGGCGTCGGGCGTGCCGCCCAAAAGGCGCAGGCGGTCAGCGGCGGCACGCAGGCTGGCAGCGGCCTTGTCACGTTCGGACTTGGCGCGCAAAAAATCCTTGCGCGCGATGATCTCGTCGGCATTGAGCGACTCAGCGCGTTTGAAGTCTGCCTCCGCAATACTCCATTCGGATTGGGCAAGGTTCCAAGCCGCGTTGGCCTCACCAACGGCCACGCTATCCAAGGTGGCCAGCGTCTGCCCGGCACGTACTTTGTCCCCCAGTTTGGCGGGTACCGAAACAATGCGCCCTTCTACGCGGGCGGCAATATGGGCCATGCGGTCCTGATCGGGCTGAATGGTCGCCGTGACCACCAGCGTTTCACCCATGGGCTGCAGCTTGACTTCCTCGACCTTCACTCCCGCCCGCTCGGCTTCGTCAGAAGTCAATGTCAGCTCTTCTGCCCCCTCGGCGTGGCCCCCCTCCTTTTTCTCCGCATGCTCGGCGTGTTTGCCGCCCTCGGCCGCATGCTCGTCTTTCGCCCCTCCTTTGGAGCAGGCAACCATCGTGAAAGCCAGCGTCGCTGACAGTGCGATGACGATGGCTCGAAAAACGTACCGGTTTTGTGTGTGAATGCTGTTCATTGTGTGTTTCCTTCCATGGGCCAACCGGCCGCGGTTTCCAGTTCGATTTGGGTTGCGTGCATCTCCGCCAGCACGTCGTTCAGATCACGCTCCGCATCAAGCGCTTGGCGGTTAACGATCAATTGGTCCAACAGTCCAATCTGGCCCGCCTGCAAGGATTTCAAAGAAAGCGTTTGGTTGTCGGCCGACGCGGGGACCACCAACCGTTGAAGGCGCTGTACCCGGTCACGCTGACTGGCCAGTCGACTCCAAAGCTGGCGCACGCGCGCCTGCGTGTCGCGGGCCAAGCTGGCACGTTCAATTTCAGCCTGCGCTACATCGGATAAGGCCTGCCCGATTCCCGCGGCATTGCGTTTGAACAACGGCATGGGCAAGGAAATCGACAAGGTTGTCAAGCGTTCCCGTGCGTCGTTTGGGCCTTCACGGCCCACTTGCAAACCCACGGTCAGGTCCGGATAGCGGCTGGCCTGCTCAACCCCCAGTTTGGCGCGGGCGACGTCTTCGCGAGCCAATAGCGCGCGTTGTTTGGGCATGGCTTGCGCACTGGCCAGCAGCTGCACCAAGGTGTAGGGCAGCGTATCCGCATACTTGGCCAAATCACCGTCCACTTCCGGTAGGGCGGACGGCGGCAGCTGCACCACGGTTGCCAATTCGCTCCGCGCGGCAAGCAATGCTTCCGAAGCAGACGCCAAACTGTTTCGCGCGCGCTCAGCCTCGACCATGGCCACATTGGCGTCCAGCCGTGTGTCTTCGCCAGCGGCCCTCCGCTTGGCTACCGCCCGAGCGCTCTCGCCGAACAGGTTTGCCGAACGCTGCTCCAGTAGGACGCGATGTTGGGCGGCAAGCACGGCAAAAAATCGCGTTGCAGCGTCGGCGCGCACCTGGCGGCGGGCGTCGTCGATTTCAGCATTGATCGAGGCAATACCCGCAGCGGCCGCAGCGCGCCGTTTGGATTGCTGCCCGCCCATCTCAAGGGTCTGGGCGACACCCAATGACCATGCGGTGTCGCCGCTGTCGGTCACTTCATTCTGACGCCGCGTTTGCTGTAGGCTCAGTTCAGGATTGTTAAAAAGAAAAGCTTCCGCTTCCTTGCGGTTGCCTTCGGCGGCTGCAAGCTGTGCCTGCCGGTTTCGCACAGCAGGGTGTGTGGATTCAGCCATGCGCATGGCATCAACCAGAGTCAGGCGGGCTGTATGGGGCCCGTCCTGGGCAAAAGTGGGTGTGGTTGTGGCGGCCAGAAAAAAGGCCAGCCCCAGCATTGAAAATCGCATTGAATCTTCCTCTTGGTCACGAAAGAACGTCCGGGGAAGCCAGCATTTGCTGACACCCAGTCCGTCGTTTCACAAAGAAGCGATTCAGTGGCGGTATCGGGAAACGTCAGAGTTGGAGCAGACAGAACTCGACACCACCGCCAAATCGCGCGGCGGTGGTGGGTTCAGATCGATCCGGGCGTTCAAGCCCTATGGGAATGTGGGATTGGTAAAGCGTGTCGTGATCACTCAAATTACGACCATGCTCCGGTGCATGCACTATGAGCGCTTCGCCCAGCAAACTGGAGGCCGTACCGAGATGGCAACTTGCACAATCGCCATCAAAAGTACCCAAGCTGGCACCGACTCCAGAAGCCTTGGCCGCTTCGTCACCGCCCTCGTGTGCATGGCTGTGATGGCCAAAATGGGCACTCGCTTGAGACGAACTTTCATGCGTGCAGTACTGCGCTGCCGAACCCCAAACGAATTGGAATGGCAGTAACACCAGCATAAAAAGAATGAACAGGCGACGCATTGCGGCGCAAGTGTAGCAGCCAGGCTTTATCAACCCTGATCGTTCTGTGGCTTTCATGGTGTGCCGCGATTGTGTGCGCTCAAGGTCGCAGTGTTTGCGACCTGCCATGCCGCAAGCAGATAGTGCCAATCAGACTTCATCGGCCTGCCTTCGAATCAGTGTGATCGGACGGGGGTTGGCCTAAAGCTTTTGGAGAAAGCAGTACCCAGGCGATCACTGCACCCACGACAAACACGTCGGCCAAATTGAAAGCTGGCCAGTGCAAACCTCTCAAGTGGAAGTCAAGAAAGTCCACTACGGCACCAATCTGAATACGGTCTATAAGGTTCCCAGCGCCACCAGCCACCACGGCGGCACCAGCGCTTCGCTCCAGCGGGCTTGCTTTGCGAAACAGGCAGACGAAGGAGATTCCCGTGACAACGAAGGCACTGAAGAGGCCGAAGAAATACCGCTGCCAACCTCCAGCGTCGGATAGCACTGAAAATGCGGCTCCAGCGTTGAGCCGATGTGTCAGATTGAACCACTCGGTGACTTCCACTGCAGCCTCCAATGGAATCATGTTGGAAAAGTAGGACTTCGAAGCCTGGTCCATGGTTATCAACAGTGCAACAGCCAAAAGCCAAAGCATGCGCGGGAAGTCCGTGATCCTCGAAAACATCATAGCTGCTAGCCGACACGAATGCGCTGGACATTGCGGTTCATTTCGTGCCGAATGATGTGCACAAAAATCCAGCGCTTAATCCCACTCAGGTTGACGCCATGCTGCGCATAGAAGTCGTCCGGGGAATCAAACAGTCCGAAGTCGTGGTTGATGCCATCCTTCTGGATGAAAGTGTCCTTGCCCACCCAATCCACCGGAGGACATTGCAAGTTGGGGGTTGCCGCACCATACCCACAAAACTGCCCCTGGTGGTCGACAAATCGTCGTTGCAGCGCCTGTAAGTAGCGGCTATCCAGGATGAACCCCTCCAGCCGAATCCACTGGCCTGCGCTCCATATCTCCACCCAGCTGTGGATGATGCTGTGGGGTGCGAGTTGGTAGGCGATGCCGGTGATCGCGCCCTTTTGCAGCGCCTTGTCAATCGTGAATCCATGGAAACGACATGCCACACCGACGGCCCGCAGCAACGCCATCAACAACGTGCCTTTGGTGTTGCACTGGCCCAGGCCATCCGCCAGCACCTGGGACGCCGGCAAATCATCTGAAGCGTTGTAGCCAAAGGCGATGTCATCGCGCACTAACTGATAGACCGCCCCGATGCGCTCGTATTCCCCGAGTTGCATCCAGCCCCTTCGCGCGATCAGACTCTGGATGGTGGCGTGGCCGTAGTCGAGCAGTGCCGTCGCCTGTCGCCAACGGGTGAGCTCGTCGTCGGATGGTGGCGTGGTGGGTGCTTGAAAGATGTCCACAGGTCTACTCCGACGTCCTGGCACGCAGCAGCCGCAGTCCGTTGCCGACCACCAGCAGGCTGGCCCCAACATCCGCAAACACCGCCATCCACATCGTGCCCAGGCCAAGCAGCGTCAGCACCAGAAAAACGGCCTTGATGCCCAGCGCCAGCACGATGTTTTGCAGCAGCACCGCATGGGTGCGGCGTGACAGGCGCACGAAGCGCGGCAGCTTGCGCAGGTCGTCGTCCATCAGTGCCACGTCAGCGGTTTCAATCGCGGTGCCGGTGCCGGCTGCGCCCATCGCAAAACCGATGTCGGAGCGTGCCAGGGCGGGTGCGTCGTTGATGCCGTCACCGACCATGCCGACCGCGCCGCCCTCGACTATCTTGGCTTCGATGGCCTTGAGCTTGTCTTCGGGCAACAGGTCGCCACGGGCTTCGTCGATGCCCACCTGCGCGGCGATGGCCGCCGCTGTGTGGGCGTTGTCTCCGGTCAGCATCAGGGTTTGAACACCCAGCGCGTGCAACTCGGCAATGGCCTGGCGGCTGCTGTCCTTGACCGTATCGGCCACGGCGAACAGGGCATGCACATTCTCTTCGTCTGCCAGCAGGATGACGGTTTTTCCCTGCTCTTCCAACGCAGCCAATTGCGCTTCCAATGCATCGGAACATCGACCCTGCTCGTGGATCAGGCGGTGGTTACCCAGGTAGTACAGCGTGCCGTCGATGCGGCCCTTGGTGCCGCGCCCGGCCAGCGCCTCAAAGTCCTGTACCTCACGCAATGCAACACCATCCGCTTGTGCGGCCTGGGCCACGGCACGCGATACGGGGTGGTCGGAGCGGCTGGCCAGGCTGGCGGCCAGGCTGCGCACCTGCGCGGCATCGCCACCGTTCAACACAGCGAAATCCGTCTGCACCGGTTTGCCATGGGTAATGGTGCCGGTTTTGTCCAGCGCCAGCCATTTCAGCTTGCGACCTTCTTCCAGGTACACGCCGCCTTTGATCAGTATGCCCAGACGCGCGGCCGCAGCCAGCCCGCTGACGATGGTCACCGGTGTGGAGATCACCAACGCGCAGGGGCAGGCAATGACCAGCAGCACCAGTGCCTTGTAGACCCAGTCAAACCACGCCGCGCCCAGCAGCAACGACGGCAGGATGGCGACGGCCAACGCGATGGCAAAGACCACTGGCGTATAGACCTTT
>ERZ724516.6-NODE-6-length-132740-cov-5.783231_pt1 | contig 132740 bp, 125 predicted proteins | sample MGYA00376049_ERZ724516 | MGnify/ENA primary metagenome ERZ724516 (study PRJEB28724, sample SAMN07190886) | activated sludge metagenome | isolation source: activated sludge of sewage treatment plant in Hong Hong | place: USA: Christiansburg, Virginia | collected... | reverse complement strand
TTAGATCGATCCAGAATGGCGAGCTGCATCTGGGGGTCGAAAAATCGCGATGTATTTCTACCGGATTCTTTCGCCTGGTACATGGCGATATCAGCTTGCTTCATCAGTTCGTCAACCGTCTGGTGTCGATCTGAAAAAAGTACGATTCCGGTACTCGGTGTCAGGTGATAGATGCTTCCGTCCAAGTCGTAGGGTTGATTCAAGGCGGAATGAATCTTGGCGCAGATGGTTTCTACCTCGGCGGCAGCCACGGCCGGGTCGACATTGAGCCCTTCCAGCAGCACCACAAATTCGTCTCCACCCAGTCGAGCGACGGTGTCGTCATCACGCAGGCAAGCGGTCAAACGGGCGCCGACTTGCCTGAGTAACAGGTCGCCTTTGTCGTGACCGAAGGTGTCGTTCAGATTCTTGAACTTGTCCAGATCCATGAATAGCAATGCGCCTTGCAGGCTGCTGCGCTTGCTGTTCAGCAAGGCTCTTTGCAGCCTGTCCATGAGCAGGCGTCGATTTGGCAGGGCCGTGAGCGGATCGTAGAAAGCAAGCGTGCGGATTTCTTCCTCAGTCTTCTTGCGCTGCGTGATATCGGCCAGCGTGGCGACAAAGTGCGTGACCTCGCCCGACGGGTTGTGTACAGCCGTAATGGTCAGCCACTCAAGATAGATTTCGCCAGTTTTGCGCCGGTTCCAGACTTCACCTTTCCAGCTGCCTTCGGCCGTCAATTGCTGGTTCATGATGCGGTAAAACTCTGGCGAATGCTGATCGGATTTCAATAAGCGGGGTGTGTGGCCCACAGCTTCAGCAGCCGTATATCCAGTGACCACCGTGAATGCTGCGTTTACCCGCAGGATCACCCCTTTGGCATCGGTCACAAACATGCCCTCTTGTGTCTCAAAAGCAATGGCGGCAATTCGCAAGCGCGTTTCGGCTTCACGGTTTTGGTCCATGCCGTCCAAAAAGGCATTGAACCAGTTGGTGAGCTCGCCGATTTGGGAAAGAGACTTAGGGTTTGTCATTCGCCACCCTGGGGCTAAGGTGCCGTTTTGGAACTGTTTGAAACCTTCAGAAATTGATGCAATGGGAGAAACAATCCATTGGGCATAAAGGCGCAGAAAGATACCGATCAAGACCAAGCCAAACAGAATGGTTACCGTCCCCGCAGCCTTGATGTCGCGCATGGGGGCCATCAAGGTGCGCTTGGGCACCAGGCTCACGACATACCAGTTCACCTGCGGTAGCCGTTCAAAGCTCAGCAAGACTTCGTTGCCACCGATTTCCTGCAATGATGAGCCTCGGTCACCCTTTAGCAATGCACGAAAACTGTCGGAGACCTGGCCTCCAATTTTTTCACGGTCGGGATGGTAGACCAGATGCTGGTTTTGGTCGACGACGACAAGATCGGCGCCATCACCCAGTCGAAGTGACTTGAAGTGCTCATGCAGCGCGTCGGTTGAATAATTGATCAGAATCATCCCGACCGGCTCAGCTTTGAGCCAAGATGAATTGGAGCGCATCACAAGTTTGGTTGCCGCCACGACCTGCTTGGTGTTGGACAGAAGCTGCACGTTTTCCTGCACACCATGCCACACCACAAGATTGCTGGCTTTGAAGGTTTGAGCCAGCAGTTCGTCGCGCAGTTCTGTCCTGGCAGCAGTACCAGGCAAGGTGTCGCCCACATGAAAGTGTTCACCATTCAAAGAAAACAGGTCAATGGACACCAGTCCTTTGATGTTTCGGTAATTGCTCAGCAGATAACCGATGCGTGCTTTTGTGGCCAGCGCGTCGTAAGTCGAGAGACCGATGCTGGCGTTTGTTGCCGCCAGCGAGTTGCTGATCTCTTCAACCTGGCTTAGGTTGGCGGCCAATGCCTCGATCTGGTCCATCTGCAGGGTGAGGTAATCTCTTTGGCTGCTGACAACTTCAGCGCTCTGCCTAGAGGCCAGGTCAAGAATGGACCTTTCTGTCACCCGAAATGACACCATCAAGTAGGTCAACAAAGGTACTAGGCAAATAATGAGCAGCAAGCTCATGACCTTGAGCGTAAATCGCCCGGTCAAACTGGCGTCAGGCCTTGTTTCGGGCAAGTGTCTGCTCATTTCAGGCTGGAGGGTGTCACCAATTTGGAGTCAACGACAACCTCCATGGGAACAGGCTCGCCATTGATCAAACGCAACGCCGATGTGACCCCCAGATACCCTTGGCGAAAGGCTTGCTGATCTACAGTGGCTTGCAATTGGCCTGCACGTATGGCCGTCTTTGCCTCTTCCAATGCGTCAAAACTTGCGACCATGACGTTGGCGCGTTTGCTTTCCTGTAGGTATTTGATAACACCGAAGGCCATCATGTCATTTGCGCAAAAAACGGCGCCGATGCTTGGATGCTTCTTGAATACGGTTTTAGACAGCTCGTAGGCTTCGTCAATTTTCCAGTTGGCCGACTCAGACGCCACCAAACGCATGCCTTTGCCCTCTTTCAGGGCGCGCTCGGCACCTTGCTTTCGCTGATAGGCATTGTCGGCGGTGCGAATGCCTTCAAAGATGGCGACCTCGGTGGGCTTCTTCAGGGTGGACAACAAGTATTTGGTGACCTCGTAAGCCCCTTTTTCGTTGTCAACGCTGACAAAAGGCACAGGCGCCATCCCGCTCGCCTTCAGCGCATCGGCGTTCAATCGGTTGTCAATGTTGACAATGCGTATACCCGCATCCTGAGCTTTCTTGAGCACCGGCACCAGTCGCGTGGAATCGCCAGGCGCAATGACAATGGCTTTCGCATTGGACTGGATCTCGCGCTCAACGAGCTGGATTTGTTGTTCGATGGATGTTTCTTGGGTCGCTGTCTGTACCTGTAGATCAAGCCCTGTTTCTGCTTGCGCAGATCGGGCGCCTTTTTCCATTTCTACAAAAAAGGGATTGGTCAGCGTCTTCATGATCAACGCCACACGAATCTTGGGGGGCGCATCCTGCGCTGGTTTGCTGGGGGCCGTGTCTTTGGTAATGGCGTCTACGGCGCTGGATTTTCCTGAATCACCGCATGCCGTCAGAGTCAAGCAAATGGCTGCAAGCGTGAAATAGAGTGGTCGTGTCATAAAAATCCATGTTGGCGTGCCGAAATTGCCCGGTTATTCGCAGCAGGTAACGCGCTGAAATGGCCAAGTTACATTTCATAACATGGTAATTATTGGTGAATTTCTCACAAGTTTTGCGCAAGCCAAGAATACCCATTGCATGAACTCAGGTTAGTTGCGAGACGAAGGTACTGCTTCGTCGGAGGCTTGGTAAATCGACCTTGACAGCAGCGTTCACAGGGGCAGGCTGCGCGTCCGCAGCGTCGGGGGATCAGCGTCAGAACTGCCGATTGCGCGAGCGTTGCTCGATCTCTAAGCGCTCAATGCAGGCAGGATCATTTTGATGGCCTGGACGAGCGCATTGCTCCAGCATGCAAGAGTGATAACTCAGCAGCACCTTGCCTTCACAGGCTGCTTTGGGGCTTAACGCGGGCTGCTGCACTGGCATGGCCGCCGATTTCGTCGGTGTCTCGTTCTGCTTTTGCGCTGGGGGAGAGGGCACAGGCGATGGGTTGTGTGTGCTGGTATCCGATTTATTTTCTGGTGCGCTGGCCGCTTTAATAGCCTTTCCGGCTGTTTCGGCAGACCTGGCCTTATCTGTTGCTATTGTTTTTGAAGTGATTTTTGAAGCTGACGAGGCGGATGCAGACGCAGCTGACAGGATGGACGGTGCCGAAACTGCTGGCAATGACGACGGCATCGCGCCCACAGCCGGTTGTACTGGCGGCTTGGTGTCGGGGAGTGGCTGGACTGCAGCTGAATCGGCAGAGCTTCCTGCTGCAGTTTCTGTCTTTGCGCTGCTGGGCCATAAGGTTTTGATGCCCAGTCCGGCAAGCAGCACGACGGCAAGCGCTATTCCCACCATCAACGCATGAGATTTTGGTTTGGATTCTCGGGGGGGCGTGGCAAGCGCCGCAGCGGCGTCAGCACCGGGCGGCACCGCCTTAGCCGTTTCAGATGTAACGTCAGATTGTGTCGGGCTTGAAGTGTTTTCTGCGACTTGTGCGGCGGTGTCCCGTGTCTCGTCGGCCAATGGCTGGGGCACCATATGCATGGTGGCGTCCTCATCGTCGGACATCATTTTGACGGTGGCCAGTGGATCAAAGTCTACGTCGGTATCACTTGATGAACTCGAGGCTGTCCCCGAAGGCGTGACTTGGGTTGATGTATAGGTGCCGGAATTGCCGTCTTCGCCAACCAGGCGAACGGCACCGGGGGCCAGGCTGGTTTGCGTGGTGTCAAAAGCATTGCTCTGTGCACCAGACAATGTGCCCTCTGAGCCCATACCTGTTAATTTTCGGACGCGCCGCTGTGCCAGGTCGACATAAATACCCGTGGGGAAACGGGCAAGAAAGCCTTGCAGTTCGTCAACGTCTGTGCTGTCTTTGACGTCCTTCCAGTAAACCAATTCGATTTCCTGGGTGACCGTGGAGGGGCTGGTGCCGCTGGTCGAGGAATTGACGCTGGTCCCGGTTCCCGTTCCTGTACGTTGTCCTCCTACACCTGGTTGAGAGGTGCCACTTTGGGATGTGGTGCCCACGGGGGGCACCACGGTGGTATCCGTTGCGCGACGGCATGCCGATTGCAATGCCAGGGCGAAATCTCGTGCAGTGGCAAACCGGTCGTCACGTGACTTTGCCAGAGCTTTCGCCAAGACGCCGTCCAGGGTTTTGGGGAGCAGGGGGTTGATGCTGCTGGGGAGCTCGGGGTCTTTGCCTATGATTTGGTGCATGATGGCGAAATCGTTTTCGTCATCAAACGGGCGACGGCCCGTGAGCAACTGGTAAAGCACCACACCAGCGGCAAAAAGATCCGTGCGGGCATCAATGGCATGGCCTTGCACTTGTTCTGGGGCCATGTATTTGAGCGTACCGACGATGCTGCCTTGGGTACGTGTGGCTTCATTGGAGTCCTGAATACGGGCCACACCAAAATCAGTCAGTTTGACGCGGCCGCTTGCTTCCAGCAGCAAATTGGCAGGCTTGACATCCCGGTGAATGACATTTTGACGGTGTGCGTAATCCAGTGCCGACAACAGGTCGCGAACAATGGCGATGGACTGATCCAGCTGAAAGCGCACGCCGCGGTCCAGGTGATGCTTGAGGTCTTCTCCCTGAATGAACTCCATGACCAGGAAGGCCGTGTTTCCGTCCCGGTCCGAGTCGTAGACGCTCACGATATTGGGGTGTTGCAGACGCGCGGCAGACTTGGCTTCGGTCTTGAAACGAACCTCGTAATCGGCAATGGCTTCGGCCGTCAGGTTCTCAATCAGAATGGTCTTGATGGCGACGCGGCGATCCAGGTTAGGGTCGCGACCTTCGTAAACCAGACCCATGGCACCTTTACCAATGACCCTGTTGAGATCGTATCGACCGAGCTTTTGGGTACTCATGACAAAGTTGTTGGGCGCGCCTGTAGGAATGCCCTGATCTTACAGGTGTCGCCTTTTTTTGCCAGTCGGGCGAGCTAATACCCCAAGGCCATCACTGCTTTCTGTTTTTGTCGTATTCGCGCGAGTAGTAGGGCGCGAAATGGCGCGCCATGACGTCCGCCAGCCAACGTGGCAGGTTGGCACCTATGCCTTCGTAGTGCTTACCAAAGAATTCCCAAAGTTTGCCGCTGGCCAGTAAGGGCAAATGTGGCCCAGTCTTGTCAAAGCTGGCTTTGACGGTGGCGGGATCGAGATCGGTCAATACGCCCATCGCGGTGGCCCGGCTGGCGGCCATCATGGCCGCTTCATGGGCGTGCAGGCGCATGATGAGGTCGTTCAAGGCGTCGTCTGGGCTGAGTTTTCCACCAGGGGCAGGGCCTGTGCCGAGCAAAAACTCAATCTTGGCGCTGGGTGAGCGTTGGCCAATTAGCGGATTGCTCGGCTCGTTGTGTTTGAAGCCCAGTTTGGATTGGGTCGCTTCCATGTTGGCTTCCAGCGTGATGATGCCTTGCACCGCGGTGCGAATGCGCCGCCCCAAGGCTTCCAGTTCTTTCGCTCGCATGGTACGGAGCTTTTCGGCCCCTACGCCCATGCCTTGCAAAAGCGCAACGAGTGCTGTTTCTGATGCCACGGCACTTCGCTGTTGCTGGTTGGCGTTGGCAAGCACTGGTGGGGAATCAAGCTCCCATTCGCCGAAGGGGTCTGGTTCAAGAACGGACGACGGATACTCGGCCAACGTCTGTGGGCCTTGTCCTGCCCATTGGCTGTCTAACTCTGCCCAAGGGTCAGGGGTAAGGGCGCTACCGATGCCGGATTTTGCGGGTGCTGCCTTTGAGACGACAGCCTCCGCCGTGGCCTCTTCCGTGTTTAGGGTGTAGTCGCTGAATTTCAAAAAATGGCCAAACTGCAACTCACCGCTTTCCCCGGGCCCATACTTGCGCAGCGACGTCGTGATACCAGCAACCGTTGAAATGACTCGAAAGAATATGCGGCTTCCCTGCGTCCATATTGCCAAGTGACGGCGGGAAACATTTCGCTTAGGGTCCGGAAGAACAATGTGGCAGCTGGGGTCGCGCCCGACAATGGTTTCCGAGCCGGCTGGGTCAATCAGACAATGCGCCGAAAAATCAGGGCCAACGACGCGAAGGGCGGTTGCCATCAGGATTTAACGGAGAAATCAATCAAGGGCGCTTCGGTCTCAGAGCGATCACAGCCCAAGACAAACTGACCATTGCCGACCAAAAAGCACTGGGTGCGGCGCAGCACCATGGCTTCTGACTGTGCTCCTAAGTAAACCCAGGTTCCAAAACTGGAGTTGTCTGACAGTACAAATTGACCCGCGCTCCATTCAATGGTGGCGTGGGTGCGCGACACGCGTTTGTCATTGAGCGTCAGGGCTGCGTCTGAGGCGCGGCCAATAGAAATCTTGCTGCCATTGGGATCGAGGCGAACCGTTTTGCCCTGGGCCGAAATCTCTAGCCAGAATGCAGAGTGGCGAGCAGCCATGGAAACGCCCATCATGGTGGCCTCATCGTCTTGCCCGGTACGCCATTCCACTCTGTAAAGGTGAGTTGAACCGGCTTTGCCGCGCAGGTACATGGGGCCTAAACTTCTCATTGACTGCTGTTGAGTTGGCGTAAGTTGGTCAAAAACCGTTTTGGTGGTCAGAATTTGGTCTGCACCCGCCAAATCAGCCAGTCTTGCGGCCGAATTGACCGTGTCACCAAAGCAGTCTCCAGCAATTTCGATCACTTCTCCAGATTCAATTCCCATCTGCATTTGCACTGGCGCCCCGGTCCCACCCGGACGAATGGGTTTGTCCAATAGGCGTTTTTGAATGGCCACGCAGGCCGCCAGAGCATCGTTTTCAAACGGGAAAACAACAAACAGGCCATCACCCAGCAACTTAACAACACGACCTTGATGCTGTTCAAACACTTGGCTTAGTGCGCCGGTCAATTGGGTGACAAATCGAGAGGCGGTCTCATCCCCCAGTCGTTCAAATAGACTGGTACTGCCTACGAGATCTGCAAAGACGACAGTGGCCATAAAACCTGTACAAGCTTATCCATTGCTTGAGGGGTTCAAGCAGTAGCATCATACGTGCGCGGGCTATATCCTGCACCTGTTGGGGAATTGGGTTTATGCGTTTGGCACAAGCGCAAAAGGAAATTGCATGTTGAATGGCTTAAACGGGGACGCTCGAGATGAGTTGATGGCCATTGCGCAGCCGGTGTCTTTTTTGAAAGGAGCTGTTTTGCTGCGCCAAGGTGGCCATACGAGGGGTGCATTTTTTCTGCGCATCGGAAGGGCGCAGGCCTCGGTGAGACTGCCGGGCGGTGAGTCGCTGATCGTCGCCCAAATTGACGAAGGGGGTGTTATTGGCGAAATGGCATTGCTTGAGCACGGCATTTGTTCAGCAACCGTCACGGCACTGTCGGACGTGGATGGGTTTTTCATTGGCCGGGATGATTTTCGGGTTCTGGTGGCCCGGCGCAGTCCAGCCGCATTGGTGGTGCAGCAAGCCGTTACGCTAAACCTGTGCGCCAAGTTGGGCGCTCTGAATGCCCAGGCCTTGTTGTGGCCCACCGCGGAAGATGCTTTGTATTCGCCGCCAAACTCAGGTGCTGTTTTGCCAGGTCTTGAACCATCCATCAAGCCAGCGGTGTCATTTGACTATCGACGTTTCTTGCCTGTCCTGCCATTTTTTCAGGGATGGGACGCGGAAGAGATCGATGAGTTTTCGGCCATGGCTCGCGTGCTGTCGGTTGAGCGTGATCAAGTCTTGTTCTACGAAGACGATGCCGCCGATTTTTGCTATGTCACGGTGCGCGGCGCAGTGGATATTGCCGCACCTGTTGGGCAAGGCCCCAGCCACCTTCGTCGCATGGCGGTACTTGGCCCTGGTCGGCTGGTAGGTTACAGAAGTTTGATTGAGGGTAAACCTCACGTCTCACGTGCGCGGGCTTGCGAAAACAGCCTTCTCTTGGGCTTGAGTGCGGAGGAGTTCCTAGCGCTTTACCGTGGGACGAACTCGCTGTCGTATCGTCTGCAAAGCGTTGTTCATGGTTCCTTGCTTCGTTCCATGGCGCAGACCAATATTTTGCTAACTCGACTGGTGAACATGTCTAAATTGGATGCCGCCAAACGGCAAGCGCTGGAGGCGGCACTTGCACAGCGAGCCGTCTATGTCAGTTGAGCAGACAGGTTTGCAAGGTGGTGTTGCCGCTGCTCGAATCCGCCACAATCATGCCGTACTCCGGCACTTCGACCCACGCGCTGGTATCGCGGGTGAGGGGCTCCGATGCAATGATGACGGAGTCGCCACTTGATCCGCCCTGCATGCCCCATTCGCCGTCGTGCAGCCCATAAGTCTGGCCGACGGTGTACCAAAGGCTAAGGTAATTGAGGTTGGCCTCGTGTATCCGGACTGGGTCTTCTACAGGATAGCAACCAAAATCAAGGCAATACCGGACGGCGGCAATCTGGTGCCCGTTAGCAATGAACAAATTGACCGATGAGGATGTTGCAATACCAAGTTGCGTACGGATGTCCTTCAGTATTCTTAAGGTACGCTTTACGGCATCGATGAGTTCACTGGTTTCAAAGCGACGGGTTGCGGTCATCTCGCCTTCGAACTGCGTCAGGAAGAGCGCGTATATCCATTCGCTGTCTGTGGTCCCGCGTATGCGTGGCAAATAGGCTGGGCGGATTTGCTTGGACAACGGGGATTTCATCTCGCTCATGCGGGCAAGGTCGCCGTTGTGCGCCATGGCAATGGGGACGCCATCAAACTGAAAAGGGTGCACGTTTTGCAGTGAGATGTCTACGGACGTGTTGTATGCCACGCCTCTGACATGCGCAAGCAAGCATTCGGCTTGTACTTTTTCGGCTAGATTTTTGAGGTTGCGGTCAAAGACAGGCAAGGTGGTGACGCCATAAGAAAACGGTTTTGCCGCATCAAATGAATTTTGCGACCATGCACGCATGCCAAAACCTGCAAGGTTCAGCATGTGCAACATCTTTGGCATGTAGCTCTGCCGGATCAGGGCGGAGTCAGGCTGGAAGAGCAGATGGTCCAGAAGGACGGGTTGGCCTAAATAGAGAAGTGCCCGGCACATCTCGCGGCGCGTTTAGAGCGTGCCTTTGAGGCCAGAAATCAATTGAGCGTAGGCCTCGCCCAGATTGTGCATACCCATGGGGGAGGGGTGTGTTGCCTCGAGAATTTTGGCGTACTTGGGACAGACTTGGCGAGGACGGTTGATGTCTTCTTCATCCATGTTTTTGTCAATCTTCAGGTAACCCTTGCCAATGCAAAACATCACGGCTTCCAGGGCTTCACGGGAAGCGGGGTGGTCTTTGATGGTGCTGGTCAGGACATCAGCAGATTTCTTGGTGAAGACCAACGCGCGGCTGTCTTCTCTTGCCTCAAACAGCGCCACGGCAACGCCGAGCATCACAAAGGTGAGCAGCACCCAGAAGGTGCGCAGAAGAGTTTCCTGGCGGGTATTTTTTCGATTGGGCTTTTGCATGTTAAATACGCCGATTAACGGCTTCAATCCTACTAGCATAAGGCCAAGAGGGTGCTATCAATGCCATGCCCCGCCATTGGCGATCAAAATCACAAAAATTGTGCAAAGCGTATTTGAAATAGCGCGCTTTGGGTGAATTTCAGTCTGACTTTTGATTTCCCGATGCTGGAACGCGTCGTGCACCCGTAAACCGGCGCTCCCAATAGGCTTGACGCATGTCTTCGACTCGAACTTCAGAGCCAGGTTTGGGGGAATGAATGAATTTGTTGTCGCCAACGTAGATCCCGACATGGCTGAAGGCACGACGCATCGTGTTAAAGAAAACCAAGTCGCCGGGCTTAAGCTCTTTACGGTCAATGACCTGGGTTGCTGCGGCTTGCTCGGCCGCGCGTCTGGGGAGCAAGAGGCCAACCGTCTGTTCGTACATGGCGCGAACAAAGCCACTGCAATCAAAGCCAGTTTCTGCCGTGTTACCGCCGCGCTTATAGGGGACACCTAAAAAGCCCATCGCATTGAGCACCAGATCTGACGCTTTCTCGCCGACTGTCTGGCGAACCTGATCCAATTGGACCAACAAACCTTTGTCAGTCAAAAGCCGATCAAGATCATCGGTGGGTGGGGTTGGTGCCGCGTACACCAAGCTGGTCAGAAACAAATTGCACAGCAAAAAACACCGCAGAAAAAACGAAAACCGCATTGGCGTAGGATACCCAAGTGTTGCAAGAACTGTCAATTTGAAGTTGAATTGCGATGTGAAGCGCAAGTCATTGATAAATAATAATATTTATATTTCCATTCTATCAAAAGGGTTTACCCTGATGGTTGCGTGAACCCCCTTTAACAGCTAGCTACCGATGTTACTTAGTCACGAAGATTCCCAACTGGTATTAATCGATTTCCAGGCCTTATTGATGCCCGCCATGCACCAAGGATCTGACGCGGTCAACAACGCGGTGCGTTTGGCAAAATGTGCGAAAGCGTTTCAAATTCCGGTATGGGGGACTGAGCATGCGCCTGAAAAGCTTGGCGCCACCGCACCAGAATTGGCGTCATTGATAGATCAAATGCTGGTTAAGCATGACTTCAGTGCCGCTGAGATTCTGGCACCTGTGTTGATGCCCGTTGTCCGGGCGCCGCAGGGAAACGCGCGTAGTTTGCCCAAGCACTTGCAGAAGCCACAGGTTGCGGCACCTGAGCGTTGCAGCATGGTCTTGGCAGGTTGTGAGGCTCACATTTGCCTGCTGCAAACAGCGCTGGATCTGCTAGAGCAAGAGATGGAGGTTTGGGTTGTCACGGATGCTTGCACGTCACGGACGGAGCGCAACCGGGATGCTGCGTTTGACCGTTTGGCTGGCAATGGCGCAGAATTGGTCACCACAGAAATGGTGCTATTTGAATGGCTCAAAACATCGCAGCATCCCAACCACAAGCTGGTTCAATCACTGATTGCTTGAATGAATGCTCGTGTGACTATGAAGTACAGCGCTGATCGTTGAAATGCATTACCAAGCCGATCCACTCAAAATCTTGCTGGTTGATGATTCTCTGACGCTGCGCAAGGCGCTGAGCAGTCAACTGATCGAACAAGGGCATCAGGTTGTTGAGGCAATAAATGCCGAAGAAGCGTTGCTGGCATTTACCAAATTTCGTCCAGATTTGATTTTGCTGGATGTCGTGATGCCAGGGGCTGACGGCTATTTTGTGGCCAGACAGATCCGTGAGCTGGAAGCGGGTCAGTGGACGCCCATTATTTTTCTGTCGGCCAAAGATGGGGATGCTGACCTTTGGCAGGGGATCGAAGCCGGGGGTGATGACTATTTAACGAAACCTGTTTCTAAGGTGGTCCTGAGTGCCAAGTTGCGCGCAATGCAACGCCTGCGTGCGATGGGGAGGCGAAATCAGGAGATCAGCGAGGAATTGCGCGTCGCCAATGCGCAATTGCGGCATCTCTCGCAAACGGATGAGCTGACCGGACTGCACAACCGCCGTGGTTTCGATGAATGTCTATTGCAAGAACTGCGCAGTGCGCAGCGCGATCAAACGCCTTTGACGCTGATCCTGTGCGACATCGACTATTTCAAAGCTTTCAATGACAGCCTGGGTCATGTCCAAGGCGATGCGTGTTTGCAGCGTATTGGCGCAATATTGCGCAGCGTGTGTTTGCGGCCCCGTGATCAGGCTGCACGGTATGGGGGTGAGGAATTCACGCTCGTTTTGCCTCACACGCCTAAGTCTGGGGCCATGACCTATGCGCGAGGATTGCAAGCTGTGCTGCGGCAAGCGGCAATTCACCATCCTGGTTCGCCATTTGATGCAAAGGTGACGCTTTCCGGTGGCATCACTACCTGCGTCCCCGATGCGGCTGCAACTTGTGAGAGCTTGATTCTTCGTGCTGACGAAGCGCTTTATGCGGCCAAAGCGCTGGGTCGCAATCGATTTTTCAGCTTCGAAATGCAAGCTGACACGACGGGGCAATCAGCAGTTTGACCGATTGATGTCGCGCGTGCAAGACACGCGAAAGCGCGCCAGCTGTAGCTTTCGGGCGATTTCCTGTCAGGCCCTAGAAAGCTCATCATGAATAATTATGAATTCAATTCATGGTGTTCTGCGCTGACAAATTCAGTGCAAAAAATGACAGGAGATGGGTATGACAACAGGCAATGCATCGTACGCAGATTTTTATCAACGTTCATTGACGGACCGCGACGGTTTCTGGTCCGAGCAGGCAGAATTGATCGAGTGGGAGACCCCATTTACCCAAGTTTGCGATTACAGCAAGCCGCCCTTTGCCAACTGGTTTGTGGGTGGCCGTACCAACCTATGTCACAACGCCGTTGATCGTCACGCCACCAAGACACCAAGCGCTGCTGCTCTGATTGCGGTCTCGACAGAGACCAATACAGAAAAGGTTTACTCTTTTGCTGAATTAAAGGCTGAAGTTCAACGCATGGCTGCCAGCCTGAAAGAGTTGGGTGTGCAAAAGGGCGACCGGGTATTGATTTACATGCCCATGGTGGCCGAGGCTGCTTTTGCCATGCTGGCCTGCGCGCGCATTGGCGCGATCCATTGCGTTGTGTTCGGCGGATTTGCAAGTGGTAGCTTGGCCAGCCGAATTGAGGACGCCTCTCCCAAGGTGGTGGTGAGCTCTGATGCAGGTTCTCGCGGCGGCAAGGTTGTTCCCTACACGCCATTGTTGGACGAAGCCTTGAAGTTGTCAGCGCACAAGCCCGATGCTGTTTTGATTGTGGATCGCGGCCTGTCCCCCATCGCAATGGACGCCAAAAACGTGCACCTCTGGGAGAATTTGCGTAAAAAGCATTTGAATGCACAAGTACCTTGTGAGTGGTTGGATTCCGCGCATCCAAGCTACACGCTGTACACCAGCGGGACCACTGGTAAACCCAAAGGTGTGCAGCGCGACACCGGGGGCTACGCCGTGGCACTTGCCGCTTCAATGAAGCATATCTTCTGCGGCAACCCGGGCGAAGCTTATTTTTCGACCAGTGACATCGGCTGGGTGGTGGGGCACAGCTACATCGTTTATGGCCCCTTGCTGGCTGGCATGGCAACCATCATGTACGAAGGTTTGCCAACCCGTCCAGATGGTGGCATCTGGTGGCATTTGGTCGAAAAATACAAAGTTACCGTGATGTTCAGCGCGCCAACGGCTGTTCGGGTGCTCAAAAAGCAAGATCCTGCGTTGCTCTCCAAATACGATCTTTCATCACTGCGTGCGCTCTATCTGGCGGGCGAACCGCTTGATGAGTCCACAGCTCAATGGATTTCTGAAGGCCTTAAGAAGCCGATCATTGATAACTATTGGCAGACAGAATCAGGTTGGCCCATTTTGACCATTGCCAACGGTGTCCAAAAACTACCCTCCAAGTTCGGTAGCCCAGGCATGCCGATGTACGGCTATAACGTCAAGCTGATTGACGAAAACACTGGCGAGGAATTGACCGAGCCTAATCAAAAAGGCGTGGTTGCTATCGACGGCCCCCTTCCTCCCGGATGCATGCAAACGGTTTGGCAAGACGACGCTCGCTTTGTTAACACCTACTGGAAGAGCATTCCTGGCAAGCTGATGTACTCCACCTTTGATTGGGGAATACGCGATGCTGATGGCTATTTCTTCATTCTGGGGCGCACGGACGACGTGATCAACGTGGCCGGACACCGCTTAGGTACCCGGGAAATCGAAGAGGCGATATCCGCGCACCCTAATGTCGCTGAAGTGGCCGTGGTGGGGGTTGCGGATCAGCTTAAAGGGCAAGTCGCCATGGCATTTGCCGTGCTGAAGGACCCGACACTTGCTGAGTCAGATGACGCCAAGCTCAAGCTGGAGGGCGAAATCATGAAGCTGGTAGACGGCTCTTTGGGGGCAGTGGCTCGACCCGCGCGCGTTCGCTTTGTCAATCTTCTGCCGAAGACACGCAGTGGCAAGCTACTGCGCCGAGCAATTCAGGCGGTATGCGAAGGCCGTGACGCGGGAGATTTGACCACCATGGATGACCCATCTGCGCTGGCAAATATCAAAGATCTGATGCCTTAAAGGCATCAAGTTAGAACGAAAAACATAAGAAATATTGGCAAGCAATACTACTTAAGGCAACACTGTTATGCGCCTTGATGAGTATTGTTTGCTTTTTGGTGGCACAATGCCGCCTGCATCCAGGCCCCTTCCAGCCACAGTCCAAACTGTCAGTGCAATCCGCCAACCGGTTCAGCCGTGTCGCGGAAGGTTTTGTAACCAGCTAATGTTTCCCCGAGGGAAACGGAGGTCAGCGCAATATGAGTGATTCCCAGACGACCAGTTCGTCCATCTATTCAGCCTTTAACGGCAATTCTTATCTCTTTGGCGGCAATGCGCCCTATGTCGAAGAGATGTACGAGAACTACCTCCAAAACCCTGGCAGCGTGCCCGATTCTTGGCGCGACTATTTCGATGCGCTTCAGCATGTGCCTGCCGTAGACGGTAGTAATGCAAAAGACGTGCCACACCTGCCGGTGATCAATGCTTTTGCTGAGCGTGCCAAATCAGGTGGTACCCGTGTCGTGGTGGCCAGTGCAGACGCCGAAATGGGGCGCAAGCGCACTGCTGTGCAGCAATTGATCGCGGCCTATCGCAATGTTGGTGCACGCTGGGCGGATCTGGATCCTTTGAAGCGCACCGAGCGCGAAAACATTCCTGATCTAGAGCCATCGTTCTACGGCTTCAGCGATGCTGACCAAGAAGCCGTCTTTAACACCAGCAATACCTACTTCGGCAAGGACACCATGTCCCTGCGCGAATTGATGAACGCGCTGCGTGAAACTTACTGTGGCACGATTGGTGCCGAGTACATGTACAGCACCGATCAAGTGCAAAAGCGCTGGTGGCAGCAAAAACTGGAAAGCATCCGCTCCAAGCCTACGCTGTCCAAAGAGAAGAATCTGCACATTCTTGACCGTCTGACGGCTGCCGAAGGCCTAGAGCGCTTTTTGCACACCAAGTATGTCGGTCAAAAGCGCTTTTCGCTCGAAGGTGGTGAAAGCTTCATCGCCTCCATGGACGAAGTCGTGCAAAAGGCCGGTACCCAAGGCGTGCAGGAAATCGTGATCGGTATGGCCCACCGTGGCCGCCTGAATGTATTGGTTAACACCTTGGGCAAACTGCCATCCGGCCTGTTTGCTGAGTTTGAACATACGGCTCCAGAAGACTTGCCTTCCGGTGACGTCAAGTACCACCAAGGCTTCAGCTCTGATGTGACCACGCCTGGCGGCCCGGTTCACCTGACGTTGGCGTTTAACCCATCGCACCTGGAAATCGTCAACCCAGTGGTGGAAGGTTCCGTCCGTGCCCGTATGGACCGCCGTGGCGACCCCAAGGGCAAGCAAGTGTTGCCCGTGCTGGTGCACGGCGACGCCGCCTTCGCAGGCCAAGGCGTTGTGATGGAAACCTTGGCACTCGCTGAAACCCGTGGTTATCACACGGGCGGCACGGTGCACATCGTAATCAACAACCAAATTGGTTTCACGACCAGCGACCCACGCGACAGCCGTTCCACGCTGTATTGCTCTGACGTCGTCAAGATGATCGAAGCCCCTGTGTTGCACGTTAACGGTGATGACCCTGAAGCCGTGGTGCTGGCAACTCAACTCGCCCTGGACTACCGCGCTGAGTTCAGCAAAGACGTGGTTGTGGACATCATCTGCTTCCGCAAGCTTGGTCACAACGAGCAAGACACGCCGATGCTGACCCAGCCGCTGATGTACAAGAAGATTGCGGCTCACCCCGGTACACGCCGTCTGTATGCTGACAAACTGTCAGCTCAAGGTTTCGGAGCGACTCTGGGTGACGACATGGTCAAGGCCATGCGCGCTGCGCTGGACGAAGGCAAGAACACCTTTGACCCCGTGCTGACCAACTTCAAGAGCAAGTTTGCGGTCGACTGGAGCCCTTACCTCAACAAGAAATGGACCGACAGCGCTGATACAGCTATTCCCATGGCTGAATGGAAGCGTCTGGCGGAAAAAATTACCAAGGTACCTGACACTTTCACGCCGCATACCCTCGTCAAGAAGGTGTTGGACGATCGCGCAGCCATGGGCCGTGGCGACGTCAATGTGGACTGGGGCATGGGCGAGCACATGGCATTTGCCTCGTTGGTTGCCAGTGGTTACCCCATTCGCCTGTCTGGTGAAGATTGCGGCCGCGGCACCTTCACCCACCGCCACGCTGTTTTGCACGATCAAAAGCGCGAGAAGTTTGACGAAGGCATCTATGTGCCGCTCGAAAACGTGGCCGATGGTCAAGCACCGTTTGTGGTGATTGATTCCATCCTGTCGGAAGAGGCTGTGTTGGCTTTTGAATACGGCTATGCATCGAACGACCCGAACACTCTCGTGATCTGGGAAGCCCAGTTCGGTGACTTTGCCAATGGCGCACAAGTGGTGATCGACCAGTTCATTGCCAGCGGTGAAGTCAAATGGGGCCGTGTCAATGGCATCACCTTGATGCTGCCACACGGCTACGAAGGTCAAGGCCCTGAGCACAGCTCAGCCCGTCTGGAGCGTTTCATGCAGCTCAGCGCTGACATGAACATGCAAGTGGTGCAACCCACCACCGCCAGCCAGATCTTCCACGTGCTGCGCCGCCAGCAAATTCGCAATCTGCGCAAGCCGCTGATCATCATGACGCCCAAGTCCCTCTTGCGCGCCAAGGATGCGACTTCGCCACTGAGCGAATTTACCAAGGGTGGCTTCCAGACAGTCATTCCTGAGAACAAGGCCGAAGTCATTAAGAATTCGGACAAGGTCAAGCGCGTGATTGCCTGCTCTGGCAAGGTTTACTACGACCTGGCCAAGAAGCGTGAAGAGAAGGGCGCTGACGACGTTGCCATTCTGCGCGTTGAGCAGTTGTATCCGTTCCCGCACAAAGTTTTTGCAGCCGAACTCAAGAAGTACCCGAACGCCACAGAGGTTGTCTGGTGCCAAGACGAGCCGCAAAACCAGGGTGCCTGGTTCTTCGTGCAGCACTACATCCACGAGAACATGCTGGAAGGCCAAAAGCTGGGTTACTCCGGCCGAGCAGCCTCAGCGTCTCCCGCCGCTGGCTATGCCCATTTGCACCAGGACCAACAAAAAGCCCTGGTCGAAGGCGCCTTCGCCAAGCTCAAAGGTTTCGTGCTCACGAAGTAATCAACATCCATTGGATTGCAGAAAATGTCTATCGTAGAAGTCAAAGTTCCCCAATTGTCCGAATCCGTGGCCGAAGCCACTTTGCTGACTTGGAAGAAAAAGCCCGGTGAGGCCGTCGCCATCGACGAGATCTTGATCGAAGTCGAAACCGATAAAGTAGTGTTGGAAGTGCCGGCTCCAGCAGCTGGCGTGCTGGCTGAGATCGTCATGGCTGACGGCTCCACCGTCACCGCTGAGCAGCTGATCGCTCGCATCGACACCGAAGGCAAGGCTGGAACGGTGTCACCGCAAGCTGCGCCTGCTGTGGCTGCTACACAATCTGTAGCATCTGCGCCCGCGTCGATGGCAGGCGTTGCCATGCCAGCAGCCGCTAAGCTGATGGCCGACAATGGCTTGGCCGCTGGCTCGGTGGCAGGCACCGGTAAAGACGGACGCGTGACGAAGGGCGATGTGATCGGCGCCGTGGCTGGCGGTGCCAAAGCTGCGGCAGCGCCTGTGGCCATCCCGACAGGTGTGCCTACCAAGGCATTGCCGCAAGTGGCTGGCCCCAAGGTTGACCTGGGCGACCGCCCTGAGCAACGCGTGCCCATGACGCGTTTGCGTGCCCGCGTGGCCGAGCGCTTGCTTCAATCTCAGTCCAGCAATGCGATCCTGACCACCTTCAACGAGATCAACATGGCCCCGGTCATGGACATGCGCAAACGCATGCAAGAGCGTTTCGAGAAGGAGCATGGCGTGAAGCTTGGCTTCATGAGCTTCTTTGTGAAAGCAGCAGTGCACGCTTTGAAGAAGTTCCCCGTGTTGAATGCCTCGGTCGATGGCAATGACATCGTCTACCACGGCTACTTTGACATCGGTATCGCTGTCGGCAGCCCACGCGGTTTGGTCGTGCCCATCCTGCGCAATGCAGACCAGATGAGCTTTGCTGACATTGAAAAGAAGATTGCAGAATTTGGACAAAAAGCCAAAGACGGCAAGCTGGGCATTGAAGAAATGACTGGCGGCACCTTCTCCATCAGCAATGGCGGTACTTTTGGCTCGATGATGTCCACCCCCATCATCAACCCACCTCAAAGCGCGATCTTGGGCGTACACGCCACCAAGGACCGCGCCATGGTCGAAAACGGCCAGGTGGTGGTTCGCCCGATGAACTACTTCGCCATGTCCTACGACCACCGCATCATTGACGGCCGAGAAGCTGTTCTGGGCTTGGTCGCCATGAAGGAAGCGCTGGAAGATCCAGCCCGCCTGCTGTTCGATATCTAAGACATTTGATCCAATGGCGCTTCCCAGTGAAGCGCCATTTTTCATAAAGAAAACCATGAGCAAACAATTCGACGTCATCGTCATTGGCGGTGGCCCTGGCGGCTATATCGCCGCAATCCGTGCGGCCCAACTGGGCTTTAACACCGCTTGTATCGACGAGTGGAAAAACGCCGCAGGTGGCCCAGCCCCTGGCGGCACATGTACCAATGTTGGGTGCATCCCCTCCAAGGCTTTGTTGCAATCGTCTGAGCATTTCGACCATGCCAGCCATCATTTCGCGGACCACGGCATTACTGCCAAGGACGTGAAGATGGACGTTGCCAAAATGGTCGCCCGCAAAGACGGCGTGGTCAAGCAAAACAACGACGGCATCCTGTATCTGCTCAAGAAGAATAAGGTCTCCTTCTTCCATGGCCGTGGTGCCTTTGCGGCAGCCAAAGATGGCGCGTATGAAATCAAGGTTGGCGATGAAACCTTGGTTGCCAAAAACGTGATCATCGCCACAGGTTCCAATGCGCGCGCTTTGCCTGGTGCAGCATTTGACGAGGAAAACATCCTTTCGAACGATGGTGCATTGCGTCTCGGCGCTGTCCCCAAGAAGCTCGGGGTGATTGGCTCTGGCGTGATTGGCCTGGAAATGGGCTCAGTTTGGCGCCGTCTTGGGGCCGAAGTCGTGATCTTGGAGGCTCTGCCAACCTTCCTAGGTGCTGCAGACGAAGGTGTTGCCAAAGAGGCGCTGAAGGCCTTCACCAAGCAGGGCCTGAAGATCGAGCTCGGCGTCAAGATCTCCGACGTCAAGTCCAGCAAGAAAGGTGTGACGGTCGCTTATGCCAACGCCAAGGGCGAAGCTCAGGAACTGGCTGTGGACAAGCTGATTGTGTCGATTGGCCGTGTCGCCAACACCATTGGCCTGAATACGGCGGCAGTTGGCTTGAAGCTCGACGAGCGCGGTGCAATCGTTGTGGACGATGACTGCAAGACAAATCTACCCGGTGTCTGGGCAGTCGGTGACGTGGTGCGTGGCCCCATGCTGGCTCATAAGGCGGAAGAAGAGGGCGTTGCTGTCGCTGAACGCATTGCCGGTCAGCACGGGCATGTCAATTTCAAGACCATTCCCTGGGTGATCTACACGAGCCCAGAGATCGCTTGGGTGGGGCGCACCGAGCAACAACTGAAAGCCGATGGCGTAGCCTATAAGGCAGGTCAGTTCCCGTTCCTGGCCAATGGCCGTGCGCGCGCGCTGGGCGACACCACCGGCTTCGTCAAAATCTTGGCAGATGCTCAGACCGATGAAGTATTGGGTATGCACATCATTGGGCCGATGGCCTCTGAGCTGATCTCTGAAGGGGTGATGGCCATGGAATTCCGCGCTAGCGCAGAAGACATTGCCCGTATTTGCCACGCTCACCCCTCATTGAGTGAATCCACCAAAGAAGCGGCTTTGGCGGTAGACAAGCGCACGTTGAACTTTTGAAGTCAGTCACGCAAGCCTACGAAGCCGAACTGATTCAGCGCGGCTTTGAAAGCGACCCGGCACAGTTGCGTGCCGTGGCCGCTTTAGAGCGCTGCGCGCGCGAGTGGGCTGAGTACAAAGAGAAAAGATCTAACGCGATCAAAAAGTTCTTGAATCGCCCTGAGATCCCCAAAGGGGTTTACATGTTTGGCGGGGTTGGACGCGGAAAAAGCTTTCTGATGGATTGCTTTTTCAACGCAGTACCCATTCGCCGAAAGACGCGCTTGCATTTTCATGAATTCATGCGTGAGGTGCATCGTGAATTGGCCGACTTGCAGGGCACGGTAAACCCGCTCGATGAGTTGGGCGCGCGCATGGCTAAGCGCTTCAAGCTGATCTGCTTTGACGAGTTTCATGTGTCAGACATTACTGACGCCATGATCCTGCATCGTTTGTTGGCAGCGCTGTTCAATAACGGCGTAGGGTTTGTCACGACATCTAATTTCAAGCCGGACGATTTGTACCCCGGCGGACTTCACCGTGATCGAATTTTGCCCGCCATTGATTTGCTCAATGCCAAGCTTGAAGTGATCAATGTGGACAACGGTACCGACTACCGCCGCCGTACCATGGAGCAGGTCAAGCTTTACCATTCCCCTCTGGGCGCTGACGCTGACGCACAAATGGAAGATGCGTTCAACCGATTGGCCGAAGCCCACGATGAAGACACGGTCCTGCACATTGAGGCACGGGAGATTCGGGCACGCCGACGCGCTGGCGGTGTCGTTTGGTTTGACTTCAAAACATTGTGTGGTGGCCCGCGCAGCCAAAACGATTACCTTGAAATTGCAACGCAGTTTCATACGGTTTTGTTGTCCGATGTGCCTCAAATGGCTGTGCGTCATGCCTCTGAGGCGCGACGATTCACTTGGCTGGTGGACGTGCTCTACGACCGGCGGGCCAAGCTCATCATGTCTGCGGAAGTTGAGCCGGAAGCACTGTATATAGAAGGTCCTCTGGCGCATGAATTCCCTCGCACAGTCTCACGTTTGAACGAAATGCAGTCGGCAGAATTTCTGGCCCTGGAGCGGCGGACAGTTGATACAGGTATCACATGACAAGAATGCTGCGTCAGCTGGTACTTTGGTTTTGTGTATCAGATGTTGGCATAGGTTCTGCGGCTAGTTCTATTCCAAATGCAGAGCAAGAGCGCGCGCGAATCGATCGAGAACAAGCTGTCATTGGAAGTGCACACGCTGAGGCTCGTGCAGCTTGTTACCAAAAATTTGAAGTGAATCAATGCCTGTCGGAAGCCAAGCGTCAGCAACGCGAGGCGTTGGCAGAACTCAAGCGACAAGATCGTCTTCTCAATGCTGATGAGCGTAAGCGCAAAGCATATGCGCAAGTTCAAAAGATCGAAGAACGAAGCAGCTTGGCAAATCACGAAGCTGCTGAACTGGAAAAATCAAGGCGTGCGAATGAGCAAATGAATAGGCAAGAACGGTCTGTGGGTAAGACGGTGGGGAAACCCCAGGCTGCGGCACGTGGACAATCTGAAACAAGATTGTCCGATTCTGTTCGTCAAGGAAGCGCACCTCCTCGAGATCCTCCAATTTCAAAAAAGACGGAGGCTGAAAAAAAGCTGTCAGAGTTCAATAAAAAGCAGCAGGAGGCCCAGGACCACCGAGCCGACCTGGACAAGCGCCGCCGTGAACGAACCAATACGTTGGCACCGCCACTGCCAGCGTTTCCTGCAAACTGACTTGAGACATCCTTTGCTTGGTTTGTTTCTTTGCCTGTCGGCGGGCTGAGAACTCTCGGCAAAGGCATTAACTGATTGATGCCTCCCAGCGCCGCACTCGTATGGCCTCTTGCCGTCCTTTCACGGTTTGTTCCTCTACCTCTCCAAAGGCATCGGGGTGGCCGGCCCTTTGAAGCGTGTGGATATCGCTGACCAGTTGGTTTACTTTCGCCAGCGTGCATAAGCGTTGCGACACGTTAACAGCGTCGCCGATGACGGTGTAGTCCTGCCGATCAGCAGCGCCAATGGCGCCTGCCACCACCACGCCGTCGTGCACACCGATTGCCAGTTTTCGAGGAAGCTCTTGCTGCGCGCTGCAGCGCGAGAGGACCTCCTGGGCGCACGCAATGGCTTTGGCCGCACGGTCTGATCCGGTAAACACCGCCAATACAGCGTCGCCAATGATTTTGTCCACATCGCCACCCATGCGGTCAATCACTTCCACCTGAATGCTGATCAAGTGGTTCAACAGTTCCACCACCTGTTCGGGGCGATGGGTTTCGGCGTAGCTGGTGAAGTCACGCACATCCGAGAAGTACAGCGTGACGTCCGTCACATGGCCACTGGTCAAGGCGGGGGAGCCGTCCCGGGCGGCGCTGGCGGCGCGGTTGGACACAAGCTTTTCCAGCCTGAATTGCAAGGCTTCAACGTTCTCGCGTTGGGTGTCCAGTTGCCCTTGTGCGGTGCGCACCATGCGCTGAAGGACCAACATGATGGCAATGAGAACAATGGCGGGCAGCAGAGCGGCGGGCAGCAGTGTCTTCAGCAGAGCATGGTCAAGAAAGTCGCTCGGTTCATACACCTCCACGATCATGGGAGGCTCCGTGGCATCGCCTGGCAAGAAGGTATACAACTCAAACTGAGGCCCATCGGCCGCGACAACCCGAAAAGCGGCGGGTCGACGGGTGCGCAAAATCTGATCCAAACCCTCCGTTCGCTCGACCAGACCTATGCCTGCGGGATCGCTGGAGTAGCGCACGACGCCTTGCATGTCGTAGATCTTGAGTTTGGGCAGCGCGCGGTCCTGCACCATCGCGGCCAAACTCGCCTTGACCCGTGCCCAGTCTTCCGGGCGGAGGTTGGTACTTTCCGCGCTGCCAACGGGTTTGTCAAAGATGGCAAACCATGACTGAGTGGAGTCTTCTCCTTCACGGATCAGTGAATCGATCAGCGCGTGGGCGTCGCGTCCTGCGCGGTCAAGATACACCCCAATGATCAGATGTCGACCTCCCCAGGCAATGGCGGTCACCAAAATCACTGTGCAAAGCAAGAGCCAGGGCAAAACCCGTTTTTGAAACCTTGCCTGGAGCGGGTAAACCTTTGAGCGGCTGTCAACTGGATGTGTCGAGTTCATTGTGGGTTTGGACGGTCATCTAGAAAATGCTTTGTCTGCGGGCTTACATTTCCAGTCTAGGGCAACTGAATGTTATCTTTTTAGTGGCGCTGAGATGCCCTTTTCATGCACTCAAGATTCTGTAGTCCTTCAATTGGCATGTAAGCGCCCTGGAGCATTACCTTTAGGGGGCAAAGTGTGACAGGAAGAGCATGCCCCCATAGGCGTACTAAGCATGTTTGTTTTGACACCGTTGTAAATCACAAAGGTTTGTTTCAGTGGCATGGCCAGTCGGTTAGTCGTATAAAAATTACCTGCTGCATTGGTTGTCAGACTGGTGCTCTGGTTGTTGGCGTCAATAACGACTACAGTGGCGTTGACTACCCCTGCGCCTGTTGCTGAACCCGCTGCGGGGAAGACTGTACCCGCAACGCTGAAGTTGCTGTGGCAGGCGGTGCAATCTTCACCGGGGCTCATCAAGGCGTTGCGACCACCTTCACCGCCTTCGTCGCTTTCGTTGTCATGTCCGCCGCCGCCACAGCCAGCCAATAAGAAGATGCTTACCAAAAGGCAGATTAGAGAAGGTTGCTTCATTGTTGAATTTGCTATCGAAGCCACGCCACAAACCCCGCCACCCACACCACAAAAATCAGCGCGCCAACAAGCCCCGCACGAGCTGGGATTTCTTCTGCTTTGAAGCCCAGCTTGCGTGCCCAAATCATGGGTTTGACCAAGTTTTCCTTGTGCAGGAATGAGCTGAGCGCGACTGCCACCAGATGCAGTACGACCAGCGCAATCGCCAAGTTGGCGAACAGATCATGTGCCTTTTCCACCAAGCTACCGCCAAGTTCGCGGTCATTCGCCAAGCCTGTCCCGGCTGTCAGCAACGCCAGTCCCAACAGCCCCAAAACCGCCCAGCCACCCGCAGGGTTGTGGCCGGTAAAGTGTTCCGGCTTGTCGCTAGCGAGAGACCTCAAATATTGCAGTGCGCGCAGAGGGGATTTCAAGAACCCGGCAAATCGTGCATGCCTTGATCCCACAAAGCCCCAGACCACGCGGTAAAGCACAGCTGCCATAGAGATCAAACCGGCGGTATTGTGAATCAGGCGCAGGCTTTCGGACTCTGATGTGGCGTAGGCGGTGAGGAATGCGGCTGCCAGCGTCCAGTGGCTTGCCCGCACGGTCCAGTCCCATACCCGGATGGGTGCGAGAGCTGCGCTGGAGGCGTAATGGGGGTCATGCTCCATGTTGCTCATCTCCTACCAATGGCGGCCAGGGTAGCCAGGCACCGAAATATCGCGTTCCGAATAGTTCCCTTTGTCTGCGCCCAGATGGCAGGCCATGCAGTTAGAAGCGGTCTTCACTTTTGGGTTAGTCCAGACATCGGCGGGGAGCTTGCGGATGTGTTTGCGCTCAAACCAGGCGGATTTGGTTAACCGGGGCGAAGCTGAAGACGAGCTGTACTTGCTGTCGTTGCTTGCGGCGTTGTTCCGCACGTACGAGGCAATCTCGGCCAGCTCGGCCGGCGTTACGCTGGCGTCTGTTCCAAAGTGCTTGGGCAGCTCGTTCAATGTGGTGGTCCAGTCGCGGGCCGTCATCAGCCCTGGCGGGAAGGCGATGTGGCAGCTTGCGCACTCTGTGGCATACGCCTTGGGCGCAGGCGTTGAGGTTTGGTAGCTGTCAGCCAGCGCTGGCGTGCGCCATGCCAAGCAGAGAAGTAGAAGCGCCAAGATGCGAACGCGGGGTAAGTTGCTCATGATTTATTTCTGTGTGATGAGGAAGGAGACAAAGTCTGCTTTTTCTGCTGGCGTACAAAGGCGACCCAGCACGTCATTGCAATTGCGTTTGAACCACTTTTCGGTTTTGGCGGCGTCTGCAAATCGCTCAACGTTGGCAGATGGCGACAAGGGGGCAATCACTTTGCCAGAGATCGCGTGTTTTCCACTGGCTGCCGGGTTGCTGGTGTGGCAAGCTGCGCAGCTTGGCATGTCAGTGCTGTGGCCAACCTGCTTATTGAAGAAGGCCTTTCCCCGGTCTGCCGAAGGCGCAAAGCCTGGATCTGCAGCTTTGGCTGCGGTTGCCCAGGCAGCCATTTGGCCTGCTGGCGTATCCGCTGCAAGGGCCGTGTTAACAGCGCAGACCTGTACCGCCAACGCCAACGCCAAGCCAAAAGGCCATTGGCGCAGAGTGGCCGACAAGGTGCGACGAGAATGGTGAAGTGGTTGCTGTGATGCTTGGCTCATGCTTTTCTCCTGTTGTGCTTGACATGATGGTTAAGCTTTCTGTTGAAACTCAATGAAGGCAACTTTAGACACTGAAGCTGAACAGAGCTTGAGTTCGCGCTTCAGATTGACTTCATCTTTGTAAGCTTCAATTGACGCTGTTGACTCCGGCTGTGAAGGGATTCGTTTTGCACGTACTGCTTGTTGAAGATGATGGCGAACTGGCTTCTGCAATGAAGTCATTTCTAGGGGCGCGAGGCTTTGTGGTCAGCACAGCCGCAAGCCTTGGAGAGGCTCGCAAACTGCTGCCACTGTCGGTGTGGGCTGTGGTGCTGTTGGATTTGCATTTGCCCGACGGCGACGGCCTGGATTTACTGCCTGCGATCCAGCGCCATGCGCCCGAGGCCTCCACCTTGATACTGACCGCAAAAGATCAGGTGTCAGACCGAATTCGCGGCCTAGATGCTGGCGCAGACGATTACCTCGTCAAACCCTTTGACACTGACGAATTGTTGGCACGATTGCGTGCTATTCAACGGCGCAGCAGCGGTAGCGGCAGTTCGGTTTTGAGTTTTGGTCGTATCGACATTGACCTGTCACGCAACCGGGTGACAGTGGACAAAATGCCCATCGACTTGACGGCCAAAGAGTGGACATTGCTTCAAGTGCTGGTCACCCGAGCTGATCGCGTGCATTCCAAGGAGTCGTTGCTCAGTGCGCTTTACGGTTTTGATGAAGAGGCCGACAGCAACACGCTAGAGGTGTTTGTCAGCAACCTTCGACGCAAACTGGGCAAAGACGCCATTCAAACCTTGCGCGGCATTGGATACCGATTTACCGGGAGCCGCGCGTGACGACCAAGCTTGACGCGACCTACAGCCTCAGTGGTCAGCTGAACAGATCCTTGCTGATCTTGGTGTGCACCTTCTGGCTGCTGGGCACTGCAGCCGTGTCTTGGTACGTGAACCGTGAAATTTCTGAGAGCGTTGACAGTTCATTGGTCGAGAGTGCAAATCGTTTGCTGGAGCTGGCTGCACATGAAATTGATGAAGCCAATTCCCATCAACCCAATACCCGTCAGCCCAGTGCCCTGCCAGCTGCGCCAGCCAGCGCCCCTGTGATGCCTGGTGGCGCGGTGCCAGAAGTGCTTGGCGGCGACTATTTGATGTACCAAGTGGTGGACGGCGACGGACGCATGCAGATGCGCTCTATTGACGCACCAGAACTACCGCTTGATGTGCCGCGCACCCCCGGTTTTGCGCAGACAAATGAATGGCGCGTCTACACCCTGCGACACCCCGTGCAAAACCTGTATATCCATGTGGCAGACCGCCTGCAGCATCGGCACGAGGCACGCATTGAGAGCCTGATGTTTTTGCTGACGCCGTTGCTGGGTATCTTGCCTATGCTGGCATTTTGGGTGCGACGCACCGTCAATGCGCAAATGCGCGTGGTGAACCGTGTGACAGCAGAGGTGGGGCTGCGCGGCGGCGCAAACCTGGCACCTGTAGACGCAACCGGTTTGCCCAGTGAGCTCAGTCACTTGGTGACCAATGTCAATCACCTTTTACAGCGCTTGCAAGAGGCCTTGGTCACAGAGCGGTCGCTGTCGGCCAATGCGGCGCATGAATTGCGCACGCCACTCACCGTTGCGCAATTGCGATTGTCCAATGCGCTGAACCAAGCTTTGCCAGAAGAGGCCAGGACAGAAGTTTTGTCGGCCAGTAACGCCTTGACCCAGCTCAAGCGCCGCACCGAAAAGTTACTGCAACTCTCGCGTGCCGAGTCTGGCGCTGCCTTGAGCCGTGAGCCTGTCAGCCTCAACCGTGTGGTGGCGGCGGTTGTGGCCGAGATGGAGGGCGACCCCGCCGCGCTGGACCGTCTGCAGGTGCAACTGGACGACGATCAAACCGTGATGGGTGACTTTGACGCCATCGCCATTGCGCTACGCAATTTGGTGGAGAACAGCATGCGTTACGGCGGCAATGGCACGGTGGAAATCCGCACCGATGGCGCAGGCGTCCTCTGTGTGCGAGACCACGGTCCAGGCGTTAGCCCGGTTCAGTTGCAAGAATTAGCGCAAAGGCATGTGCGCTTTGCCAGTCAAAAGGCAGGATTTGGCTTAGGTCTGTCCATTGTCAAAAGCATCATGGACCGTCAGCAAGGCCGGCTTGACCTGATCTCGCCGCCGGCCGGGCAAGCTACAGGTTTTGAAGGCCGGATGGTGTTTGGGGCCTAAGGCAATGTTGAATAAGTTTCCGTATGCCGCGTTTGCGCAGAAACAGGCCATATCGTAGGCTCTCGGGCGCAGGTCGGGCTGGTGGCCCGATGCCAAACCCGACAACGACCGAGATGGCCTGTTTCTGCGCAAACCCGCATGGGCCGGGCCTTTGCGGGCGAATGACTGCGTTGCGCCTCTTATTCAGGCCACCAGCCTGAACCGCGACGCGCGCCTTGCCCTTCCTCCCGCAAAGACACCGGCGCGGCACGCGGAAACTTATTCAGCATTGCCCTAGATCCAGCCCATTGCACCCAGCGCTGCGCCAACGGCCAGCAAGATCAGCAAATGTGTTTTGGTGCGCCAGACGACGACCGTGCTCACCGCAGCCAGCAGCCACAAAGGCCAATCTTTGCCAGGCTCATTGTGGGCGGCCGTCAGCAACCATCCTGTTGCCACCAGCAAGGCGACCACGATGGGCGCCATGCCACTCTTGAACGCCTTAACCGCACGCAGTTCGCGGTTGCGGTGACCCCACTGAGCTACGGTGTAGGTGAGGGTGGCCGAAGGTATCAAAATACCCCCCATGGCAATTAGCACGCCCAGCAAAGCCAGCCACAACGCATGCGCACCAGCTCCCAGCCCGCCAGCGGCGTTCAGGCCAATGTTCCAACCCATCAGTGCGATAAACATGATGTTGGGGCCCGGTGCAGCTTGCGCAATTGCGATGGACGAGCTGAACTGCGATTCGCTCAGCCAGTGTGTATCGTCCACCAGATAGCGATGAATGTCCGGTGCGGTGGTGATGGCACCACCTACCGCCAACAGCGACAGCGACATGAAGTGCACCAGCATGCTGAGCCAGTCCGCGCCGGTCATGGTGATGGCCGTGCTCATGCCTGATCTCCTGACTTGCCGCCAAGATGGGTGGCATCGAGCTTGTGATAAGCCCACAGGCAGGAGACCACGCCCAGCGTCAACAAAAGCGTCGCGAGGGGCATGCGAACCAAAGCAATGGCCACAAAGGTCAACACTGCCAAACCTATACAGACGGCCATGCCCATGGGGTTCTTACCCAGAGCGGCGATCATCTTGATCCCCGTGGCGGTGATCAGACCTGCCGCCACAGCACCCATGCCGCGCAGCGCGCCTTGCACCAGGGGGTTATCTGACACTCCTGCATAGAGCGCTGCCAGCACCAGCGACACTAGCATAGGCGCCATCAGCATGCCCGCTAAGGCCACCATGGCACCTTTGAGGCCAAAGTAACGGCCTCCGATCATCAGCGACAGGTTCACCACATTGCCCCCGGGCAGGATTTGGGCCACGGCCCAGTCCTCGATAAATTCTTCCTTGGTCAGCCACTTCTTGTTTTCGACAAGTTCGCGCTGAACAATGGCCAGGACACCGCCAAAGCCCTGTAACGCCAGCAGCGTAAAAGAGATGAACAGGTCGCTCAACGATTTTGGGGCAGGGCGCTCAGATGATGGCGACACCTTGGCGGCGGGCGATGCATCAAATGGACGAGGTGTGTTGCCGGGGGCTTGATTGGCGGAGTCGGGCATGTCTGGCATGCGCTGAATTATCCAGGCTTTAAGGGGCCGATTTGGCCACTGGCCGTGTGGCTAACCACAAGCCCGCACCAATCAACCCAATGGCAGCAATCGTCCAGCCTGTTAAGGGTTCACCCAGTAAAAAGTACCCCAGCAGGGCGGCGGTGATGGGGTTGAGCGCCAGAAACACCGTGGCCCGCGTGGGGGATTCATGCTTTAAGGCATAAAGCCACCAAAAATAGCCGACGCCGCTAGAAACACCAATGAAGGCAACCACCAACCATGTGCGCAGCGTCAGGGCTGTTACGAGTAATGGCCAGTTTTCTGTCAGCGCCAACACCGCCAGAAAAATTACCGACGCCAACATGGCAAAGGCCGACACGGGCACGGTAGGGTAGCGCTGCAGGTAAGGTCGGTAAAGCACACTGCACAGCGCCCCAACAGCGGCTGCTGCCAACACGGCCAGTTCACCCTTGTAGGCAAACCCAGCCGCACCTGACGTTGCCATGGCGTCAACAGTGCTTGCCATCAGCTTGGGCCAAAGTGAAACGCCCACGCCAGCAATAGACAGCAGCACGCCTGCCACAAGCTTCAATCGCAACTGTTCGCGCCCAAGTGCCGCAGAGAAGCTCAGGGTCAGCAAAGGAAAAAGGCTGAAGACAAGCGCCGCTTGGGCCGCGCCCATGTGTTGCAAGCCCCAATTCAGCAGGGCGATCAGGATGGCAAACTGGCCAATACCCAGCGCCGCCATCACCAGCAGGTCTGTTTGAAAGCCATTTGCTACATGTTTTGTAGCTACAAACGCTTTGCTGGTATGCCGAAACTGCCTGAAATGATGCCAGGCAAAGGGTGCCAGGCACAAAAAGCCAATCAGGTAGCGCAGCATCGCCAGCGTGAGAGGGGGCACATCGCTGGCGACAAAGCGGGTGGCCACGATGGCCGCACCCACTTGCACGCCTGTAGCCGCCGCTGCCCACAGCGCAAGTCGGCTCAAAGTTTGAGTTCCCAGGTCTCGCCGACCAGGTCTTGCCCAAACCCGTGGTAGGGCTCACTTGCGGTCAACACAAACCCGCGCTTGGCATACAACGCGCGCGCGTCGAGCAGGCAACTGTTGGTCCACAGCAGCAGCTTGCGATAGCCCTTGGACCGAGAGAACGCGATGCACTCATCCACCAGTTGGCCACCCAGCCCCAAGCCACGGGCATGCGGCGTGAGGATCAAGGCACGCAACTGCGCCACGGTTTTGCTTTTGCGTGCAACAAAGACGCTGCCAACCCGCTCGCCCGCGCGCTCGGCCATCCAAAAGCGCTCCCATTCCGGGTTGAACTTCTCCGTGTAGCCCGCCATCATTTTGGCCACAAAGGCTTCAAAGCTGGTGTCCCACTGGTATTCACGCCCGTAAATTTGCCCATGCTGCTGGATCACCCAGCCCAGATCGCCGCTTTCCAGTCCACGAAGCTTGACATTCGCCACACTCATACAAAACCGATGTTCTTGTTGCTGTAATTGGCAAGGTTGGGCACGACCAAGTTCAGGTCTGTGCCCGACACGCCAAACCAGTTGGCAAGCGTAGCAGCAAACTGGTCGACTGAGGTGCTGGGGAGCAGGCGGCCTTGGCCCACATCGTCCGGTCCGTTGACCGCAATGGCCGGCGCGGTGCCGTAAAACTCGCGCCCTTTGACAGCCCCGCCCAGCACAAAGTGGTGGCTGCCCCATCCGTGGTCAGAGCCGTCGCCATTGCTGCTGAGGGTGCGGCCAAAGTCGGATGCGGTGAAGGCCGTGACCTTGTCACTGATACCCAGCTCTACTGTGGCGCTGTAAAACGAGCTCAGGGCGTCGGCCACGTTGGTCAGCAGGCCAGGGTGTTGCGTGGGCAGGTTGTCATGCAGGTCAAAACCGCCCAGAGACACCATGAAGACCTGACGCTTGGTGCCCAAGGTGTTTCGTGCCGCAATCAGCTTGGCAACCGTCTGCAATTGCCTGGCCAGTGAATTACCCGCGGTAAAGCTGGTGCTGAAGGCGGGCACGCCCGCCAAGGCACTGGTTACCTGGACTTCCGATGCAATCGCACGAGACGTCACACGCGCATATTCGTTTTCCAAGATCTGGCTGCTGGATTGCGTGATCAGCGCATTCAAAGCCGTTCCACAGGCCGCACTGCCATAGATCCCATTTTTCACACCATTCACAGGCACAGCCCCGCTGGTGCTGACTTGGTATTGCACCGCCGTTTGCCCAGCCAGGTAGACCGCATTGCCGGTGACGGAAATACAGCTGAAGACAGAGTTGCTGTTGTTGGCCATGGCCAGGTCGCCCATCTTGCCGCCCCAGCCAAGCACAGCGCCTTCAGGGGACGACGACTGCCAGACGGATTGCTGGTCGTTGTGCGAGAACAACTTAGGCGGCAGCGGGACCGATTTCGCCTTGTACTGCGCCAGTGTGGTGGGCTGGATCAGGGGGCCGACATTGAGTTGTATTGCCAGCTTGCCTGCGTCAAAGATAGGCATCAGTTTGGCCAGCTCAGGTGCCAGGGCCAGTTGCATGCCGTCTGATAGTGCTGTTGTCGGGTTCAGTAAGGTGGCGGCTAGGCTGGCTTGGGGTATCGCAATACCGGTGCGAATGGCCGCGTATCTGGCGTGGTTCGCCGCGTCGTAGGGCACCACGGTGTTGGCATGGTCATTGGCCCCATAAAGGAACACACAAACCAGCGCTTTGTAGTCATTCGCCGAAAAGGCCGCGGCCTCACCCATCGCAGCCATGTTCAAGGCCCACGGGGTAGCAATGCCTGCCACGCCCAGTTGGCCAGCACGCTGAAGAAAGGCTCGCCGGGCCAGGCCGCCGTTGGAATGGATGAACATCAGCGGCCTTTCATTTCTGAACAATGTATTGGGGGCACGCCATGGTCAGCAATATGGCCGCATAAACCCGGTTTTGCTGACCAGCCGTGGTGGCTGTGCTGATGCTGCTAATCGCTGTACGGATGCTGGCCAGCGTGACGGTGTTGAGCTGGCCCGCACACAGCAGCAGGTTCAGCCGATCAGTCAGCGCTGTTGTGTTGTTGACCAACGCCAGTTCGGCAGTGTAGTCAGGCGTCACGTCCAGAATACCCGCACGGATGACGGTCTGCATGAAGTTGATATACCCAGCGACAGTGGATTCATTGGTGATCTGCAACTCCGGCGCAACCAAGGCGGACGATGCCAATGCCGTATTGGGCGGCACATAGCCGGGCCGAAAGAAGTTGAATACGGAACCCGACCTCAGGGGGCTTTGCCCTAGGCGGGTGGCACTGTCGCTCAAGTCGGGGATCTTCCAGTCACCACTGGCCGATGTGGCTTTAAAGGTCCGCGCCCATTGCACAAAGCGGAGCATGGGCTCGCGCAGCTTGCCCCAGGTGGGCAAAGTCAAATTGCTGGCGCTGCGGGCTTCGCTGTCAAGGAGGATTGCGCGAACAACCGCTTTCATGTCGCCACGCACACCTGCGCCGTTATTGTTGAAGGCTGCGCTCACGCGTCCAATGTAAGCAGGGGAAGGGTTGCTGGTGACCAGACGTTGAATCAGTTGGCGGCCAATAAAGGGGCCCACATTGGCGTGATTGAACAGTGCATCCAGTGCCTGTTTCAAAGCCGTGGTGCCGTCAGTGTTGGCCGGGACGGTAGTGCCAAAAAAGCTCGCCGCCAGCGTGGAGTGGCGACTTGCGGTCAGTTTCATGGGCTGTTGCACCTGAAGCAAATTAGTGGCCGTGGCGCTTGTGGGATCAAAGTCCCATCCGGTGTAAACACGCGCCATGTTGGTGATGGTGCTTTGGTCGTACGTGTCGATGGGTTGACCTTTTGCATCCAGTCGGTTGCTGCCATCTGCATTGAGCTCATACAGGCCAATGGTGAATAGCTGCATCACCTCGCGGGCGTAGTTTTCATCCGGCTGTCTGCCTGTTTTGGCGTCTTCCTTCTGATTGCCTTTGTTGTTCAGGTACACACCCATCGCTGGGTTTAGCGTGATGGCCTCCAGTAACTGGCGATAGTTGCCAAAGGCATGGGTGCAAAGCAGGTCCCAATAGGCGGCCATGGCATGTGAGCGGCCCGAAATGGCCATGTTGGTGCTGGAAACCACCAAGATTTCTGACAAGGCCAGGGCGACGCGACGGCGTACGGCATCGGGCGAGGTCACCAACTGGTTCCAAACCACGTAGTCCGCGGGTGCCACAGAATTCAGAAAGCTGCTGGCGTTGTAGCCTTTTGCCATCAACCAGTCCCATGCATTCGGTCCGGGCGGGGATGCCAATTGCTGCTCCAGCCAGGCGGCGAAGCCTAATGACTGTACCGAGGCTATTTCGGTGTCAGATGCTGAAAACTGGGCTTGGTGTAAGAACCGCGCAGCTTCAGCGGGGCTGGGGTTGCTGGACGGCGGCGGACTGGGTGAGGGGCCGGGAGTAGGGCCGGGCGCAGGGCTACCACTTCCACCCCCGCATGCTGCTAGCCCAGCAGTCACTGATGCAGAACTGATTTTGGCCCACTGACTTGCGATCGTCCGATCTTCCGATGGGTCTGATGCCGCCGTAGGGGTTGGATTGACTGATTCTGCAGTCGATAGGGTCATGCTGTGCCTTGCCAGATGTGTCACGCTGGAAGGTTTTTAACGCAGTAGCCCCGTTGGTGGTTGATCGCAGAATGTAAAGTTGACCCACAAGCGTGGGCATGACAGCCGCTGGTTTGGGTCTGAATGCCAGCGGCTGGGGCGGTATGGGCGGCGGCGCGAGGCTCAGCGGCTGCGGCTCTTCATGGCGCGCTCGACTTCGCGCTTGCCTTCGCGGTCTTTGATGGTGTCTCGCTTGTCATGCTCGGCCTTGCCCTTGGCCAGCGCAATGTCCATCTTGACCTTGCCTTCTTTCCAGTGCAGGTTGATAGGCACCAAGGTGTAGCCCTTTTGCTCTACCTTGCCAATCAGTCTGCGGATTTCCTCTTTGTGCATCAAGAGTTTCTTGGTGCGCACGGAGTCCGGGTTGACGTGGGTGGAGGCGGAATTGAGGGGGTTGATCTGGCAGCCCACCACAAAGAGTTCGCCATTGCGGATCACCACATAACCATCAGTGAGCTGGACCTTGCCTTCGCGCAGGGATTTGACCTCCCAGCCTTCCAAAACGATGCCGGCTTCGAAGCGCTCTTCAAAAAAATAATTGAAGGTGGCCTTCTTGTTATCGGCAATGCGGCTGTTCTTGGGTTTAGATGAATCGGGTTTTTTGGCCATGGGATAAAGGTAAGGGTCGCATGGCTTCAATACAATGGCCAAACGCGTAAGCGGCCCCCATTCTATGAAAACTGTTCACAAGTCCGTCCTCATCTGGTACAGCGCCGAAGAAATGTTTGCGTTGGTCACCGACGTAGACCGCTATGCCGAGTTTTTACCCTGGTGCGACCAGGCCCGAATTGTCGAAAGGTTTGACGACGGTGTAAGTGCCGAAGTCGGGATTTCATTCAGTGGCTTGCGCCAGAGCTTTGTCACCCGTAATGTGCATGTGCCTGGGCGAGAAGTGCGTCTGGAACTGGTCAAAGGCCCATTCTCAAATCTGCATGGCCAATGGGACTTTGCCCCCGTAGGCGATGCTTCGGCGCGCGCCTGCCGGGTAGATTTAAAGCTGGAATACAGTTTTGATAATGCTGCGCTGGCGACGCTTGTCGGCCCCGTGTTTGACCGCATTGCGGGCAGTTTGGTGGATGCCTTTGTGAAACGGGCAGAACAGGTGTACCAGTGATCCGTGTCACCGTGGTGTGCTCCATGGCAGAGCGTTCAGTGAATGAGGCCGTGCTGAGCTTGCCCGACGATTCGACAGTAGCCGACGCTGTTCGCCTTTGTGGTCTTGAAATGCCTGAAGACTTTGAGGTGGGGGTGTGGAACCACAAGGCCACGCGGACCCAACTGCTGCGCCCCAATGATCGTGTTGAGATCTACCGACCCTTGAGCGTCGATCCTAAAGTTGCGAGGCGAGAACGCTTTAAGCAGCAGGGCAAAGGCAGAACCGGGCTCTTTGCCAAAAAGGCATAAAGGCCTATTTGCAACTGCTGTCCACAATGCCTTGGGTGCGCTGAATCTCGGCGGCCTTGGCCTCATCGGTCATGAACTCACGCTCGCCTTGGGCATTGGTCTGGGCAATGCGCACACCGGACTGAAGCGAGGCCATGTTGCGCTTGGCGCGCTCACAGTTGTCAGCTCTGGCGGCGGCATTCTTTTCGTCGGTTTCTTTTTGCTTGGCGGCAGCTTGGGCATCAGCCTGCGCCTTTTTCTTTTCTAGCTCAGCGTCTTTGCCGCTAGCTTTGGGCGCAGGCGCTGCGGTTGTCGGCTTGCTAGCGGGGGTGTCACCTGATGCTGATCCTGATGCGCTGCTTGCGCTCGTGGCAGGCAACGGCTTAGGTCCGCCCGGGCGTCTGGTGATAGCTGAATCTGGAATTTCAGCGCCAGGAGGCTGATCACTGTAGACCTTGCGGCCACTCTTGTCCGTCCACTGCCACTGGGCATGTGCTGACAGGGTGACGCTGCAAAGCAAAGTCAGCAGCAGGGTAGGGATGATCTTCATACTGCGAAGTGTAGCCTTGCGCTGAACTGAAAACCTTAAACCAGATTGCGCAGGGCTTGTGCGGTATCTCTCAAAACAGGCAGTACCCTGGCCAGCGCGTCCTGGCTTGCCTCCTGCCCGATGGGCATGGTCACACTCAGGGCGGCGATCAGTTCGCCTTTGCTGTCGCGCAAAGGGACCGCGATTCCCCGGTAGCCCAGTTCGAGTTGCTGCTCTGACAGCGCCCAGCCCTGGTGGCGGATGCGTTGCAGCGCGGTGCGCAGCGCGTCGGTGCTGGTCAAGGTAAAGGAGGTAAACGCTTTGAGCTCCCGGTTGTCCAGCCACGACTGGATGTACGCCTCGTCATTCAAACCCAGCATCAACAAACCCGCGGCGGTGACTTGCGCCTGAACCCGTGCACCCAGGACATAGCCCATGTTCATCACCCCCCGGTGGGGGCCATTACGTGCCACATACACAATGTCATCGCCGTCCAGCACGGCGAGGTAAGCCGCCTCGTTTGTGCCGGCGGTGATGCGCTGCAAAAAGGGCTGCACGATGCGTGGCAGGCGCGCGGACTCCAGGTAGCTTTGGCCAAGCCTGAGTACGCGCGGTGTGAGCCAGAACAGCTTTCCATCGGTCGCCATGTAGCCCAAGTGGGACAAGGTCAACAGGTAGCGTCGGGCGGCGGTACGGGTCAGGCTACAGCGTTGTGCCACCTGGGTAGCACTCATGCGTGGGGTGTTGCCATCAAAGGCCTCCAGAATGCCCAGGCCCTTGTCCAAGCCCGCAATCCAGTCGCGCCGCGCCAGCGTGGTTGATGATGGCAGATAAGTACTTTCGTCCATGTTGGCCTTTGTGTAAAACCCTAATTTCGTTCGATTATCGATCAAATATAATCGTTAATCGCGCAAAAAGAAGGGGGTACGCACCATGTTTGTGTACTAGCCTGTACATTCGCAGCAGAGTTTTTCTTTCCCCAAGCGCCACATCAGGAGACACCTATGCTGCACCGTCCTTCTACCCGTTTTGCCCTCAAATTGATCGCTGCCGCCGCAGTCGGCCTGGTCGCCGCTGGTGGCGCACATGCCCAATCCACCATCAAAATTGCCAACATCGTTGAATTGTCTGGCGGCGGCGCATCGGCGGGCACCAATTTCAAGAACGGTGTGGAGCTTGCCGTCAAAGAGATCAATGCCAATGGCGGCATTCTGGGTAAGAAGATCGAAAGCACCACAGCTGACACGCAAAGCAACCCCGGCGTGGCTAAGGGCTTGACCCAAAAAGCCATAGACAACGACGTGTTCGCCATTTTCGGCCCCGTGTTCTCTGGCTCCATCATGGTCAGCATGGCCGAAAGCCGCCGCGCCGAGGTGCCCAATTGGACGGGGGGCGAGGCCGCCAGCATCACCATGCAAGGCAACCCCTACGTGTTTCGCACCAGCTTTACACAAGCGACCGCGATGCCAAAGGTGGCCAAGTACATCACCACCAAATCCAAGAGTCTGGCTGTCATCTACGTGAATAACGACTTTGGCAAGGGCGGCTTGGACATGATCAAAAAGGCGCTGGCAGGATCCAGCACCGCAATCGCGGCGGAGATCTCTACAGATGCAGGTCAGGTGGACTTTTCGCCCGCTGTGCTGAAGGCCAAGAACAGCAATGCAGATGCTGTTTTTGTCTACACCAACGAAGAAGAATCCGCCCGGGCGCTGCGCGAACTGCGCAAGCAAGGCTGGACAAAGCCGATCATTGGTGAAACCACGCTGACCGGGCAAAAGGTGATTGAACTGGCGGGTGATGCCGCCAACGGCGCGGTCGCTCACGTGGGCTTGACGGTAGATGCCCCTAACCCCGAGATGCTGAAGTTCAAGGCCAAGTTCTATCAAGACTACAAGTACATCTCTGACCACAACGGCATCAAAGGCTACACCGGTGTGTACAGCCTGAAGGCCGCGATTGAAAAAGTGGGCAAGCTGGACCGCAAGGCCGTCGCCCAGGCGATGAAGGGCCTGAAGATCAGCGCAGCCAAATATCCCGGCATCATCATGGACGTGAGCTTTGACGACAAAGGTGACCTGGACCGCGAAAGCTACATCGTTGAAGTCAAGAACGGCAAGCAAGAAGTGGTTGCCACCTTGCCCGCCCTCAGTGCCGCAGCCAGCGCCGCACCAGCCAAGAAATAAGTGTGTTGATTTGGCACTGCCTGCGCCGCCACACGGGCGGCAGGGCAGGGCGCTAGCCTGTCTGAATCCCTAGACAACAAGGAGACCGCGTTGACTGATTTTCTGCAGCTGTTTTTCAGTGGCTTGGCCACTGGCAGCATTTATGCGTTGGCAGCGTTGGGCTTCACTTTGCTGTGGCAAGCTGCCGGCACCATCAATTTTGCCCAGGGCGAATTTGTGATGCTGCCTGCCTTTGTGATGTTGGCTTTTGTCAGCGCGGGCGCGCCGTTTCTGATCGCCTTTTTGCTCACCGCCATCGTCGCCACGGCCGTGCTGGGCTGGGCCTTCAAGCGTGGCTTGGTGGACCCGCTCTTCAAGTTTGGCATGATGCCCATCGTGGTGGCCACCATCGGCTTGTCCATTGCCATGCGCAATGGCGTGCGAGCTGGTTACAGCGCCGAGGCCCATCCGTTCCCGAGCTTGTTTGCCGACAAGCTGTTCAATGTGGCGGGTGTCACCATCACTTTGGCCGATGTGGGCACCCTCGTGCTGGCGCTGCTGCTGGTGTTTGCCACGCAGGCCTTTCTGGCCAAAACCATCACCGGTCGCGCCATGCAGGCAGTGGCCCAAAACACCGAAAGCGCCAGCGTGCTGGGCATCAATGTGCCGCGCATGATTTTTTACACCTTCGCCATCAATGCGGTGCTGGCCTGTGCGGCTGCGATTTTGATTGCACCCACCTACCTTGCCAAGTTCGACATGGGGGAGGGCTTAGGCAACAAGGCCTTCTTCGCCGCCATCATCGGTGGCTTTAATAACTCGCGTGGCGCCTTGCTGGGTGGCTTGCTGGTGGGCGTATGCGAAAACCTGGCTGCTGCCTACATCTCGCCCGCCTACAAAGACGCTGTGGCGCTTGTCATCTTCATGGTCGTGATCCTGTTCAAGCCGCAAGGCCTGCTGGGCCGCAAAGAGGAGCGCAAGGTATGACCAAGAAAACTCTCATTTTGATAGCGCTCAGTGCGCTTGTGCTGTGCCTGGTGCCGCAGTTTTTAAAGAATTACGGCATCTATTTGCTGACCTATTGGCTGGTGTTTGTGATCGCCACCATGGGCTTGAACCTGACGGTGGGCTATGCCGGGCAAAAGTCGCTGGGGCATGCCGCCTTCTTTGGGATTGGTGCCTACACCATGGCCATCATGCTCAAGTTTGGTTTGAGCTGGTGGCTGGGCCTGCCCGCTGCGGCGGTGTTGTGCTTTGCCATTGGCGTGCTGCTGGGGTTCCCGGCGCTGCGGGTGCAAACCATCTACCTGGCCTTTGCCACTTTAGGCTTTAACACGGCGGTATGGCTGGTCATGCGCAACGAAGAATGGTTGACCGGCGGCACCTTTGGCATCAACAACATTGCCCGCCCAGACCTAGCCGACAGCAACCGGGCCTATTACTACCTGGTGCTGGTGGTGGCCGCTGTACTGGGCCTGGCCTTGTGGGCCTTGCTGCGCAGCCCCTGGGGCAAGGCGTTTACCGCGCTACGCGACAACCCGATCCGCGCTGAAAGCCTGGGCGTGAACATCCGCAACTACACCTTGCTGTCATTTGCCATTGGCGCGGCCTATGCTGGCATTGCCGGGGCGCTGTTTGCGTCCTTGGTTCAGTTCATTGAGCCCGCACCTTTTACCGTTGGCGCGTCGATCATGATGTACCTGATGGTCGTGGTGGGTGGCCCTGGCTACTTCCTGGGCCCTGTGCTGGGGGCCGCCATGGGTGTGATCGTTCCGGAATGGATGCGTGATGTGCCGGGCGTGGCTGACTGGTATTTGCCTTTGTTTGGCTCTGCCGTGGTGCTATTGATGATCTGGCTACCCGAAGGCTTGCTGAGCTTGCCTGACCGCATCAAGGCCAAGAAAGTCGCCAAGGCCGCCAGTGCCGCACGGACCGCGTCTGCCCACGCCGCAGCGGGAGGCAAAGCATGACCGCACATCCATTGCTAAAAGTCACTGACTTGAAGAAAGCCTACGGTGCCATTCAGGCTGTGGGCGGCGTGAGCTTTGAAGTCCAGCCCGGCGAAATCTTTGGGGTGATTGGCCCCAATGGCTCGGGCAAAACCACGCTGTTCAACAGCATGCTGGGCCAAATCACGCCAGACAGCGGCAAGATTGAGCTGAAGGGCGAAGACGTTACCCATTGCGGCCCGCTGGACCTGAACCTCAAGGGCGTGGGTCGCACCTTCCAGACGCTGCAGGTCTTTGGCAAGATGACCGTGCGCGACAACTTGATCGTGGCCGCGCAGGAGCACCACGGCAGCATGTTCAGCCGCATGTTTGCACCCAGCGACTCGGGCCTTGGTGCCATGGCTGATGAGCTGATTGACCGCTTTCACATCCGCCATGTGGCGGATAAGAAGGCGGGTGAGTTGTCTTATGGCCAGCAAAAGCTAGTGGACATTGCCATGGCCTTCATGAGCCAACCCGACCTGGTGTTGCTGGACGAACCCTGCGCCGGGGTGAATCCGAGCTTGGTGGGCGGCATATCTCAATTGCTCAAGGATTTGAACGAGCACCCCACGGCGGCCAAGAAGGCAAGTTTTGTCGTGATCGAACACAACATGGACTTTGTGATGGCGCTGTGCCACCGCATCATGGTGATGGTGGAAGGCAAGGTGCTGGCCATCGGAACGCCTGAAGAGATTCGTGGCAACAAACAGGTGCTGGACGCCTACCTGGGAGCCTGAACATGACCACGACCTGTATTGAATTTGACGACGTGGTGGCGGGTTACAAGGATTTCATGATCCTGAACAACCTGAGCTTTAAGGCGGCCACTGGCTCCATCACCTTGCTGCTTGGCCCCAATGGCGCTGGCAAATCGACTGTGCTGAAGACCTTGTTTGGCTTGCTCAAGCCCCGCCAGGGCAAGATCTTGCTGAACGGTGAGAGCGTGGTGGGCATGAGCCAGAAGGAGCTGCTGGCCAAAGGCATTGCTTTTGTTCCCCAAGGGCGCAACCTGTTTGGCCAACTGACTGTGTTCCAGAACCTGGAGCTCGGCGGCATCACCATCGGCCCCAAGCTCACGCATGAACGCATCCCTGAGGTGTTGGAATTCTTCCCACGTGTCAAGGAGCGTATGCACAGCATGGCCTCCAGCCTGTCCGGGGGTGAGCAAAAGCAGTTGGAGATTGGCCGTGCCTTGCTGCTCCGCCCCAAAGTGATCCTGATCGACGAGCCCAGCATCGGCCTGTCGCCCATGGTGGTGGCCGATGTGTTCAAGCTGCTGCGCAAATTGGCCGACCAAGGGACCACGGTGCTGATGGTCGAGCAAAATGTTAAAAGTGCGCTCAAAATTTCGGATGAAGCCATCGCGCTGGAGTCGGGACGGCTGGTATTACAAAAGCCCGCGTCCGATCTGCTGGCCGATCCGCACATTGAGCGATTGTTTCTGGGCGGTGCGCACACCACATCTGCTCAGGCTGCTATGGTTTAAGGAGCATTCCACGATATGAGCGACCTACTTGTCAACGCCAAGCGCGAACCCCTCCAGGCGTCTTTCAGCGACGAAGCCAACCCGCTAGGGCTGGATGGCATTGAGTTCATCGAATACGCCACGCCCAAGCCGCAAGCGCTGGGCCAGGTACTGGAGATGATGGGCTTCAAGCCTGTGGCGCGGCATCGCTCCCGAGAGGTCTTGCTGTACCGCCAAGGTGGTTTGAACATTGTCGTCAACGCCAACCCGGTCGATGCCAAAGGCGCTGCGCATGGCGGCGAGGCTCCCACCATATCGGCCATTGCGCTGCGGGTGCGCGATGCCCGTGCTGCTTTCAACTTTGTGCGCGAGCGCGGTGCCTGGGAGGTGCCCACCAAAGCCGAGGTGATGGAGCTGAACATCCCCGCCATCCACGGCGCAGGTGGTAGCCGCATTTACTTTGTGGATCGGTACAAAGAGTTCTCAATCTACGACGTGGACTTCATCCCCATCCCCTCTGTGGATCAGCGCCCAGCGCCGACGGCTGGCTTGCACTTCTTCGGTGTGGTTCAGTACATCGGCCCCGAACGCAGCTACGACTGGATGGAGTTTTACAGCGCTCTGTTTGGCATGCAGATCATCCCGGACGAACAGCGCTTTGGCATCATGCCCAAGGGCAAGCTGCTGCGCAGCCCCTCTCTCAGCCCGGACGCCAGCTTCATGCTGCAGTTGATCGAACCTGAAATCAATGTGCTGGACGCAGACGAACGCTTGCAGCGCATCGGCCTGGGTGTGCCTGACGTGCTCGAAGCCGTTCGCGCCTTGCGTCAATTGGGGGTGGAGTTTGTAGAAACACAAGCGGCACACACAGAGAGCCGGGGTGCGATCACCAAGACTTACCTGGGCTCGGTGGTGTTTGAATTGGTCCAGAGCGCGCGGAGCGGATCATGAGATCACAGGCCATTCAAGGCTTCGGCATGGACACCATCACCTTGGCGGGGCCCTTAAAGGCCAAGCTCAAGGCGATGCGCGAGGCAGGGTTTGAGCAGGTCATGCTCAAGGCCAACGATGTGGTGGGCCACCCGGACGGCCTGGAGGCCGCCGTGGCCGAGGTCAAGGCCAGCGGACTGCGCGGCACGGGCTTTCAGGTGTTGCGGGACTTTGAAGGCCTGTCTGGCCACTTGCATGAATACAAGGTGGACATCGCCAAGTCCATGCTGCAAATGTGCGCGGCACTGGACTGCAAGGTGTTGCTGGCCTGCTCATCCACTTCAACTCACGCCACGCAGGACCTGGACCAGATCGCCAAGGACTTGCGCAAGCTCGCCATGTTGGCGATTCCACTGGGCATCAAGATCGCCTACGAGGGCTTGTCCTGGGGTCGCACGGTGAACGAATTCACCACCGCCTGGGACGTGGTCTGCCGAGCCGATTGCCCCAACCTGGGCCTGGGCATTGATTCCTTTCATATCGTGGCCGCCAAAACGCCGCTGGAAGAGATCGACTACCTGGATCCAACCAAAATCTTTTTGGTGCAACTGGCCGACTTCATGTGGCAAGAAACCAAGAGCTTCGAAGAGCGCATGGCCACGGCCCGCACCTTCCGCGTGTTTCCGGGCGAGGGTGTGCACAGCGAAGAATTGGTCGAGTTGGTGCTGAAGCTGGACCGCCTGGGCTACTCTGGGGACTATAGCTTTGAGGTGTTCAACGACGACTACCAGCAAATGCCGCTGCCCATGGTCTGTGAGCGTGCGCGCAAGAGTGCGTTGTGGTTGTCAGAGGATGTGTTGCGGCGGTCTACGCCGCTGCCGAATGCGTTGAAGTTAAAGGCCACTGGTTGACGGAATGCCTTTGGTGAAACCTGCCGTAACTATTTTGCATGGTCCAACAAGTGCTGGGAAATCGCGCATTGCTATGGCGTTGCAAGATTCAGCGTCGGTACCGGCATTCCACGTTTCACTGGATGCCTTTGTGACGATGTCGCGGCGCAAGGATATGCGAAGTGCTGATGAACAACAGCTGGCTTATCGCCTGCATTGTGAAAACATGAGAGCGACGTTGCGGCGACTCGTCCAGTCTGACTTTGAGGTTATTTTGGATACGGTGCTTCGCGATGAAGACGAATTGCAAGCCTGCCTCAAGGTGCTTTCTGTTCGGCGGATATGCTTGGTAGGCGTTCAGGCGCCGCTTGGTGTACTTGAGAAGCGAGAGCAAGACCGAGGCGACCGGGGCATAGGAATGGCTCGCGAACAATTTGCCGACCCAGCGTTTGCGAGATCTTACGACTTGGTTGTCGATACGTCCCAGGTTTCCCCGAAGGGCGCTGCACGTGCCATACGCGACTTCATGGGAACGCACAATGGCCCGAACTGCAATTCTGGCGAAGGTTAGTCGCCTCTTTGAAGTTCAAATCCCGTGCCCGTGTAACTTCTCTTGCAGCCAGACTTTGATCAGCGACTGGTAAGGCACGTCGCGGGCGTTGGCAGCTACCTTGATGGAGTCGAGCAGATGCTGCGGCAGGCGCAGCGAAATCGTCTTGGTTGTTGGTTTTAAATTGGGCAAAGAAACTTTTTTCGCTTGGGTCCAATCCAGCCGATCGCTTGAATCGTGTGATTCCCAGTAGGCGCGTTCTTGCGCCTCGGTCTCGAACTTCGGCAAAGGCTTAGTTGGCTTGTTCATAGATGGCTCGCTCCTTTCGGTGCATGTCTCTGGCTGATATGACGCGAATCATTTGACCCGATTGTCGTAACGTGAAAGTGATGTGCAAAGCTCGGTCCGCGTCCGTCTTGCCCAAGGCATGAATGCGCGGCTCAATTTGGCTATGTGCTGCATCTTCCAATAAGAGAAGTGGGGCGTTGAAAAACACCTGCTCGGCTTCCGACATTGAAACGCCATGTTTTTCGTTCTTGCGCTCATTGCCCTTGTCCCAGTCGAACCCTGCGATTTGCGCCCAATCAATCATAAAATGTATATTACCATCATGTACACGATTTCAACAAATCTGCAGATCACTAGGGTTTAGATGTCATGTTTGGCAACATGAACTACCTGTCAATCGGGTTAAAGTCAAAGATCTGACATTCAAGCGAGCGACCTTGCACCATGAACATCCTCTCCCTCAACGGCATCAACCTCAACATGTTTGGCAAGCGTGACCCCGCCCAATACGGCACGGTGACGCTGGCAGAAATTGATGCCAACCTGAAGACCTTGGGTAAGGAACTGGGTGCAAATGTTGACTGTTTTCAGACCAATTTTGAAGGCGCGATGGTCGAGCGCATTCATCAGGCGTTTCACGACAAAGTGGATGCCGTGCTGATCAACGCCGGTGCCTGGACCCATTACAGCTATGGCATTCGCGATGCGCTGGCGATCCTGAAGTGCCCGATTTTTGAGGTGCACATGTCTAACATTCATGCGCGCGAAGAGTTTCGCCATCACTCGGTGATTGCGGGCATTGCCAAGGGGCAAATTGCGGGTTTTGGGGCTGACAGCTATTTGCTGGCACTGCGCGCAGCGGTGTCAGCCATTCAGTCCACCAAGGCCGCCTGAGATGCAGCGTCCTTCGATTGGGGCAGTTCACGCGCAGGCTCAGCGGCTGACCACACCATGTGGCGCGGGCGGCATCGTCTGGCATGCCTGGGGCAGGGCGGATGCGCCGCGTGGCCCATTGGTGTTGTGGCACGGTGGCAGCGGCAGCTGGACGCACTGGCTCTGCAACGTGCAGCCATTGGCGGATGCGGGCTATTACGTGTTGGCAGCTGATTTGCCGGGTTTTGGTGAATCGGCTGTGCCGCCCGACGGTGGGGATGCTGACGCGATGATCACCCCGTTGCACATTGGCCTTAAGCAATTGCTGTCAGGGCGTAGCTTCACGCTGATGGGCTTTTCGTTTGGCGGCATGACAGCTGGGCTTTACACGGCAGAGTTCCCGGCCAAGGTGGAGCGGCTTGTTATCGTAGGGGCACCCGGATTAGGGCTGGCGGCGCGGCCGTTCCAGGGCATGAAGGCCTGGCGGCATTTGACGGACGCCGCCGAAAAGCGCGAGATTCACCGCTTCAATTTGCGCACTCTCATGCTGGCGCACGACGAATCGGTGGATGACCAGGCCGTCGAAATTCAGGAAACCAATGTGCCACGAGACCGCTTGCCGGGCAGGCGACTGGCGTTCACGGGCGCACTGGCCGATGCACTGCACAAAGTGGCTTGCCCGGTGCATGTGATCTATGGCTGGGAAGACGCCTTGTACCAAGGCCGCCAGGACATTCTGGAGGCCAAGGTTCGCGATTCTTCTCCCAGTTTGAAAAGCTTTGAGTTCGTTCCTGATGCTGGGCATTGGGTGCAGTACGAGCGGCCAGAAGCTTTCAATGCCGTATTGCTGAAAACCTTAAACCAGGAATCTTCATGACCACCAGTGTTACACCAGCATCCACGCTACGCATTGACTTTGTTTCTGACATTTCCTGCCCCTGGTGTGCCATAGGCTTGTCGGCATTGGAGCAGGCCGTGGCTCGCGTTGGCAAGGATGTCAAAGTCGATCTGCACTTTCAGCCATTCGAGTTGAATCCGCAAATGCCCGCGGGCGGCCAGGACATCACCGAGCATTTGACGCAAAAGTATGGCTCCACGCCTGAGCAGCAAAAGCAAATCCGCGACACCATCCGTGAGCGCGGTGCGGATGTGGGTTTCACCTTCCGCATGGAAGGGCGTGACCGCATTTACAACACTTTTGATGCGCACCGCCTTTTGCATTGGGCCGAGGTGGAAGGCACGGCAGATCAACAACATGCCTTGAAGAAAGCCTTGCTGACCGCCTATTTCACTGAAGGCCAAAGCCCAGAGTCACATGACGTGCTGGTCGCTGCTGCAGGCAAGGTTGGGTTAAGTGCTGAACGCGCCAAAGCGATTCTGGCCAGCGAAGAATATGCCTTGGAAGTGCGCCATGCCGAACAGCAGTACCTGAATGCGGGCATCCATTCGGTGCCTGCTGTCATCATTGACAACAAGCACCTGATCTCGGGCGGGCAACCGGTCGAGGTTTTTGAACAGGCCTTGCGCCAATTAGGTGCAAAAAATGCCCTTACGGCATAGCCCGTCTCAAAGTTTGCTTACTTTTCGATAGCAAGCAGTTCCACTTCGAATGTCAAAGTGGCATTGGGGGGCACAGCAGCACCTGCCCCAGCAGCGCCATAGGCAGAAGCAGGCGGGCAAGTCAACGTGGCTTTGCCGCCGACCTTGATTTTTTGCATGCCTTCAGTCCAGCAGGGGATCACGCGGCTCAAAGGAAAGGTGGCGGGTGCATTGCGCTTGTAGGAGCTGTCAAACTCTTTGCCATCCACCAAGGTGCCACGGTAATGCACTTTGACAGTGTCTTTTGCCGTGGGGTTTGCACCCGTGCCGACCGTGGTGTGGACAATCTTCACGCCGTTGGACAATGTCTCAGTGGCGGTGCCAGCAGCGGGGCCTGTTGCGGCACAGGCAACGGTGAAAAAGGATGCGGCGGCAATCAGAATAGATAGATTTTTCATGGAATGTGTAAATTGGACAGTGACGGCGTCAAGCAGACCCATCAGCGGGGCGATATTGCCTGCCCCAGAGTTTACGGTGCTTAAGTCGTGACACGGCCAAAAAATCCTCTGCGGCCACCCATGCGGCAGGGCGTCAGCGCCAGTTGCGTGTCTTTGCCCCCCGGGCCCTGGGCGCTGCTGCTGGATTTTTTGTGCGAGCGATTCACGCGGGTTTCTCGCGAAATTTGGCTTGCCAGGTTGAGTCGGGGTGATGTGTTGGATGCGGCAGGGCGGCCATTGCCACCTGATGCCATTTACCAATCGCTCAGCCGTGTTTACTATTTTCGGGAGCCTGCGCCCGAATGGCCCATTCCATTTGAAGAAACGGTGCTTTACCGTGACGAACACCTGCTGATTGCCAACAAGCCGCACTTCTTGCCGGTATTGCCATCCGGCCGCTACTTGCAAGAAACGCTGCTGGTTCGCCTCAAACGCAAGCTAGGCCTTGAAGATTTGGTGCCCGTGCACCGGATCGACCGCGACACAGCGGGGCTGGTGATGTTTTCGCTGAACCCGCAGTCGCGAGGTGCCTATGCAGCCTTGTTTAGAAATCGCGCTGTCCATAAGCAATATGAAGCGATTGCCCCATGGCGGGACGATCTCGCCTTGCCCATGACGCTGCGCAACCGAATTGAGCCCAGCGAGGCCTACATGTGCATGCAGGTTCTGGCGGGTGAACCCAATTCAGAGACTCACATTGCCGTCATAGAACGGCATGGCCCATTCGCCCGGTATGCCTTAAGCCCTGTGACGGGGCGCAGGCATCAACTGCGGGTACAGATGGCTGACCTGGGCATTCCCATCCTGCACGACGGCATTTATCCCACGCTGTCACCTGAATGGCCTCTGGGCGTGGCGCCAGACTTTAGCTCGCCGCTTCAGTTATTGGCACGCCACCTGGCGTTCATTGACCCGCTCACGGGCGAAGCGCGCAGCTTTGAAAGCCAGCTGCGCCTAAGCTTGCCTTGACCAGGCTGAGTAGGCTCAGAAGGCTTTATCTCGTTACCCACGGCGGGCTTAAAAGGTTTCCCATTCATCATCGGCCGCTGCACTGGCTTTAGCTGCCATGGGGGCCGGTGCTGCTGGCGTCCTGACGGGCGCAGGGCGGGGCGCTGGCGGTGGTGTGGCAGTCACCGCTTTGACAGGTTTTGAAATTTGTGGCCGGGCGGGTGCTGGAGCGGGGCGCGATGGCGACGGCGACGGGGCATGAGACACCTGTGCGCGGGAAACGGAAGCATGCGAAGCCTGAGCGCTTTGTACGCGGCCTGCACCACCTGATCCTGCGCTGGCACCATCTAATTTGAAGAAGTCAACGGCCAAGACCAGCTCATTGGCCTGCGCCTTCAGGCTGGTGGTGGCTGCGGCCATCTCTTCCACCAGCGCTGCATTTTGCTGCGTCGCTTGGTCAATCTGAGATACCGCTTGGCCTACTTGCTGTACACCTGCGGCCTGTTCGCGGCTGGCTTCGCTGATCTCGCCCATGATGTCGGTCACGCGCCGGATCGAATCCACCACCTCGGTCATGGTTGACCCGGCTGAATCGACCTGCTTGGTGCCGTGTGCGACACGCTCCACGCTGGCATTGATAAGCGATTTGATTTCTTTCGCAGCTTCGGCAGATCGCCCCGCCAAGCTGCGAACTTCACTGGCCACCACCGCAAAGCCCCGGCCTTGTTCACCTGCACGGGCTGCTTCCACCGCAGCATTGAGCGCCAAGATGTTGGTCTGGAACGCGATGCCGTCAATCACGCTGATGATGTCCGAAATCTTGCGGGACGATTGGTCAATGCCCTTCATGGTCTCAACCACCTGGGCCACGACTTCGCCTCCTTCCACAGCCACCCGGCTCGCGCTGATGGCCAACTCGTTGGCGTGCTTGGCGTTGTCGGCGTTTTGTGCCACGGTGTTGCTCAGGTCTTTGGTGGAGGAACTGGTGCGCTCCAAATTCGCTGCCTGTTGTTCTGTGCGGGCGGACAGGTCGTGGTTGCCTTCGGCGATCTCGCTGCTGCCCACAGCCACACCGTTGGCGTTGACGCGAACGTTGGACACAATGCGGACCAGGTTGTCACGCATAGCGCTCAAGGCCATCAAGATAGCCGCCACTTCCGTTGGGCCGCTGACCTCTGGCCGGATTGTCAAGTTGCCATCAGCCATCGCTTGAGAAACTCGAATGGCCTCAGAAATTGAGCCCGTAATTTGCCGCGCAATGTGCATCAATGCGCCCACCACCAGGGCAAGCACAAGCAAACTGGCCGCAAAAAGAACCATAAACCAGCGCTGGCGTGCCGCTTCGGCATCGATCACGGCTTTGCCTGTGCGCTCATCCAGCAGGGTCAAGAACTCGCTCACGGGCTTCATGATTTTGGCTTTGTAGGCGTGATAGTTGCCGTCGTGCATCATGCCAAGGGCCTTTTCCCTGTTGGCCTCGCCTTCTTTGGTGAATCCGCCTTTGCCATCGTCATACAGACCTTTCACCATGTTCATGGCAATGGTCTCGGTTCGCACCAGGTCATCTGAATTGCCCTGGGCTTCCTTTAGTTTCTGAAATTCGGCATCGGTGAAGCCGGCTGACTTCATCAGATCCGCCAAGGGGACGGCTGCTTCGGTGCCGCGCGCAGGATCGATGTCAGCAGCACGAAAGTCCCAGTAAATGTTTTGGTAATGGGCGGGGCGCGGACGCTTGCCATTACGGATATCCAGAATTTCGAAGTACTGTTTTTCCCACTTGGAGTCGCCGGATTCCACATAGGTGCGGGCCAAGCGTGTCAAATCATCGGAGCTTTGACGTAATTCGTCCGCCAGCAGATAGGATTTGTACCGATCAGCGTGCGCCTTGGACGACGCCTCTGATGCATTGTTCAGCCCATATATGCAGGCACCTATGCCGATCAGGCTAGCACCAACAATGGCGATGGTCGCACCAAAATACCGCTTGATTGAAATCGAAGCCATGGCCTTATCTCCCAGAAAAAAACGTGAACCTCTTGGTCGCTTTGCCTTAGGTTTACTTGGAGTAAGTCTGCGCCAAATCTAATTTGTATGTAAATGCATCACAAATAGGCTGAGTCAAATTAGGGGAATTGGACGTCAAAAAGCCTGATTTGACCTCTAATTGTTACGTTTACCGCCTCGTCTTCAATGCAGCGTCATATAAGGGCTGCACTTTAGGCTGCATCGCAGCCAAATTGGCCATGCGGTCGGCTGGCGCGGGGTGGGTGGACAAAAATCCTGGCCCGCCGCTGCCCAGCTTGCCCATTTTTTCCCACAAGCTGATGGCGGCCTTGGGGTTGTAACCTGCGCGCGCTGCCAGTTCCAAGCCATATTCATCGGCTTCGGTTTCCATTCCACGTGAGAAGGGAAGATCCAATGCAAGGGATTTGGCCATGTTTGCGACTTGCATACTGGCTTGCCCTGCTCCCAGCAGTGCCCCGCCAATGCCCACCACCAAGCCGCCAGCTTGCTGCTGAGACATTTTTTCGCGGGTGTGCTCGCGCAAGGCGTGAGAGATCTCGTGGCCCATCACGGCAGCAATCTCGTCATCCGTCAAATTCAGTTTACGGATCAAGCCTGTGTAAAACGTGATCTTGCCGCCCGCCATCACATGGGCATTGACCGTGTCTTCGTTGATCAGCACCAGTTCCCACTTCCAGGCGGTAGCGTCATCGCGGAATACGCCCACTTGCGGCACCATGCGCTGCATGATGGTGTAGACGCGGTTGTATTCGGCACCACTGGTCACCAGCTCGCCTTTTTGACGCGCCTCGGCATTTTGCTGTGCGTAATATTGCAAGGATGATTTGTTGACCGTGTCGGCCGAAACAATCAGCAACTGCGACCGGTTGCTACCCGCAACGCTGGATTTGGTTGTGGTGCCGCATGCGGTCAACATGCCGAGCAAAACCGCAAGTGATGCGGCCACAGAAACAGAGCGTTTAGACAGGCAAATAGGGTGCATGGATATCTTTCAAAGGCCAACGATAGCCGAGCCAAATTCTAGAAGGTAGCGGGTGCAAAAACTGTGCGGTTTTACGCACCCGCCAGAGTGAATCAAGGGCTGATCCAACTCAGTTCAACATCTGCTCAATAGCCCAGCGCTTGACCTGTATTGCGGCGGGGGTCGTTAGCCCCATAAAAGCGGTTATTGCCCACCGGCTTGCCACCAAGCGACGGGGCGCCCACCAGAATGGCGGCCATGTGGTTGGCTGGCTGTGGTGCGCCGAGCTTGTGGCCCATGTCTGTCAGCAATTTGGCTGTATCGGGGCTTAGCGCAAAGTTTTCAACATTGGTCAAATCAGGCAGCCACTGCTGATGAAAGCGTGGCGCATCGACGGCCTCTTGCACGTTCATGCCGTAGTCGATCACGTTGACGATGCTGTGAAGCACTGCCGTGATGATGCGGCTACCGCCCGGTGTGCCCACCACCATGACGGGTTTGCCATCAGCATTGGACACAATCGTTGGGCTCATGGAGCTCAAGGGGCGTTTGCCGGGTGCGATGGCATTGGCTTCGCCTTGCACCAGGCCGTACATATTGGGCACGCCGACCTTCACGGTGAAGTCGTCCATCTCGTTGTTCAACAGGACGCCTGTTCCGGGGACGGTGACCTTGGCACCGAACCAGTCGTTCAGTGTGTAGGTTACAGACACCGCATTGCCCGCCTTGTCAACAATTGAATAATGAGTGGTGTTGCTGCCTTCATGCGGCTCTACGCCCGGCTTGATGTCCTTGGAGACGCCTGCTTTAGACGGATTGATGGCTGCGCGGATCTTGGCCGCATAGTTTTTATCTAGCAAACGCGGGATCGGGTTCTTCACAAAGTCTGGGTCGCCCAAATAGCTGTTGCGGTCCACATATGCATGGCGCATGGCTTCGATCTGGTAATGCACGGCCTGGGCGGAGCGGTAACCCAGTTCCTTCATGGGGTAGCCTTCAAGCACATTCAAAATTTCACAGATCACGACACCGCCTGAGCTGGGTGGCGGGGCTGACACCACGCGGTAGCCTCGGTAGTCACACTCAATAGGGGCCATTTCGCGGGTACTGTATTGGTCCAGATCAGCTTGACGGATCAAGCCCTTGCCCGCCTCGCTGGCGCTGACAATGGCCTTGGCAACTGAGCCTTTGTAAAAACCGTCAGCACCTTTGTCGCTGATAGCGCGCAAGGTGTTGGCCAAGTCTTTTTGTACCAGCGACTGTCCCACGGCATAGGGCTCGCCTTTGTTAAGGAAGATGTCACCAGAGGCAGCGTCTTTCTTGAAGTCTGCCGTCGCGGTGCGCAGCATGTCCACATCACCCTGCTGCAGTGCAAAGCCTTTGTCTGCCAGTTCAATAGAGGGGGCAATCACGGTTTGGCGACTCATGGTGCCGTATTTTTTGAGCGCAGCCTCCATGCCTGACACCGTGCCAGGCACGCCTACGGCCAAGTGACCATGTGTGCTGAGCCCTTTGATGACATTGCCATTGGCATCCAAATACATGTTAGCCGTGGCGGTAAGCGGGGCTTTTTCGCGGAAATCAAAAAAGGTTTTGCGCCCATCAGCCAACTGGATGGTCATGAAACCGCCGCCCCCTAAATTGCCAGCGGCGGGGTAGACCACCGCAAGGGCATAGCCCACGGCCACAGCGGCATCGACAGCGTTACCGCCTTGACGAAGGATGTCGACGCCGACCTTGGATGCCAGGTGCTGTGCACTGACCACCATGCCGTTTTCAGCAGCCACCGGGGCCACGGAAGCTGCACCCAAGTAGGTGCACGTGAAACTTGCTGCGGCCAACAGCGTCAATTTGCCCAAGAATTTACTTTGCATTGTTGTCTCCATCAAAAATTAAACGACCATGGGCGTTGCCGCCCCATCCATTGTCAGCACCACGCCTGTGATGTACGAGGCGCGAACCGAAGCCAAGAATAGTACGGCATTGGCAACGTCTATCGGTTGACCCATACGACCCAAAGGAATATTTTGAATCGCTTTTTGACGGGCAGTCTCCAGGGGGATTTGCTGCATCTTGGCGGCCGCCTCAAGTCCAGAGATCAAACGGTCGGTTTCCGTGGCGCCGGGGTTGATCGCATTGACGCGAATACCCTTGGGCGCATAGGCCGCAGCCAGCCCCGCACTGATCAGCATCAGCGCTGCATTGGCTGCACCACCGGGTAGATGGATAGGGCTGGCCACCTTGCCGCCTGCACCCACCACATTCACAATGTTGCCGCTTCCCCGTTGTCCCATTTGCTTGACCACCAAGTCAATCATGTGGATGTAGGAAAAGTATTTCGCATCCATCGCGGCGTGCCAGGCATCGGCATTCAGTTCATCAGGCGGTGTGCGCTGGGCAGCTCCGGCGGAATTGACCAACACGTCTACCGGGCCAAAGGCTTGTATTGCTGAATCCAAAGCACTTTGAGCTTGCGGGGCCTGGCGCAGATCGGCGACCGCAGTGTGAATGCGATGGGCTGTCCCTGCAATCTGGCTTGTAAGAGATTGCTTTGCTTTGTCAAGGTTTGCCGTCTCGCGTGATACCAACGATACCTTGGCACCTTCGCGCAAAAAACCTTCAGCACACGCCAGGCCAATGCCTTTGCTGCCGCCAGTGATCAGTACATGCAGGCCAGTCAGTTCCAAGTCCATGGGGTACCTTTTTTATCGCTTCAATCAAGTTTGATGCCAGCGGTTTTGACCACTAGCGCATAGCGCGCCAAGTCGCGCTTCAGATCATCGCGGAACTGCTCTGCGCTGCCGGGAGAGGCTTCAATGCCAAGCAATTGCAGTTTTTCGCGCACCACAGGGTCGTTCAGCACTGCGTTGAGTTCCGTCGTCAATCGCTCTAATACTGGCGCTGGCGTTTTGGCGGGCGCAAGGATGCCCACCCAAGAGTTGACGACAAAGTCTGGCACGCCGCTTTCGGCGAAAGTTGGCGTGTCGGGAAGCGAGTTGCTGCGCTTGGCGCTGGACACGGCAATGGCTCTTAACTTGCCAGACTTCACATGACCATGTGCGCCAGCAACAGCGGTGTAAACCAGTGGAATGCTGCCGCCAATCACATCGGTCATGGCCTGGCCACCGCCTTTATAGGGGATGTGCGTCAGGTTGGCACCAGTGCGCGCTTTGAGCAGTTCGCCCGCAATGTGCGGCGTGCCGCCGGTGCCAGATGTGCCGTAGGACAAGCCGCCGGATTGGGTTTTGGACAGCTCAATCAACTCGGTCAGGTTCTTGGCGGGCACGTCGGGGTTGGCGACCAGGATCAGGGTGGCATCCCCAATTTTGCCCACCGGTGCAAAGTCCTTCAGGGTGTCAAACGGCACCTTGGCAAACACATGAGGGTTGATCACCATGGTGCCGTCAAAGCCCAGCAACAAGGTGTAGCCATCTGCCGCTGCGGTGGCAACCTGACCCGTGCCAATGTTGCCCGAAGCGCCGGGCTTGTTGTCCACAATGACCTGCTGGCCCAGGCGTTTGCTTAAGTGTTCTGCCACCAGACGACCGCTGGTGTCAGTAACTCCGCCAGGCGTGAAAGGCACGACCAGGCGGATGGGCTTGCTGGGCCAGGCTTCTTGCGCTTGGGCGCCTTGTGCAAACGCGAATGCTGAGAGCGCCAGGGCACACGCTGTTAAGCAGTTTCTGCGCCCGTTCAGTTGGTTGGTCATCGTTGTCTCCGGTGGTGGTCAATGAGGTTCATTCGCTCTCGGCGTAGCGTTTGTCAAAGGCCCAGACTTCTTCAAAGCCCATGAGCTGGGTCAGTTCAGAAAATGGCATCAAGGCCGCTTTGGGTGGCACCGAGGTACCGGTTTGCAGGAGTTGGCTATAGACGGCCTTCATGGCCTCGGTGGCGGCCAGCAGGGCCGTCACCGGGAAGATGGCAATCTTGTAGCCAATGGACTGCAACTCGGCTTGCGTCAGCACGGGCGTGCGGCCACCTTCGACCATGTTGGCCAGCAGGGGCAGGTCAAAGCGCTGGCCGATCTGGCGCATTTCTTCTTCTGATTCAGGCGACTCTACAAACAAGATGTCTGCGCCCGCCTTGGCATAGGCTTCTGCGCGGCGCAGTGCTTCGTCCAGCCCCAGGCTGCTGCGGGCATCCGTGCGGGCGATGATCTGAAAGTCGGCGCTGCTGCGTGCATCGGCCGCCACGCGGATTTTGCGCACCATGTCCTCCATGGGGATCACACGTCGGCCCGGTGTGTGGCCGCATTTTTTGGGGAACTCCTGGTCTTCAAGCTGGATAGCGGCCGCGCCTGCGGCCTCGTAGCCCTTCACTGTGTGGGCCACGTTCAACAAACCGCCGTAACCCGTGTCGCCATCGCAAATCAACGGCGTTTTGGCCATGCCTGCCATGGCTTTGACGCGGCCCACCATGTCGGAATAGGTGGCCAGGCCCGCATCGGGCAAGCCCATGTGCGACGCCACGGTGCCAAAGCCGGTCATGTACAAAGCGCCAAAGCCAAAGGTATCCGCCAACCGGAGTGACACCATGTCATAAACCCCAGGGGCAATGAGCAGTTCTGGCTGCTGCAAGCGTTGGCGAAGGCTGAGGGGCAGGGCGGTGGGCATGTTCATGTTGGGGCTTTTCGTGCAACAAAGGTGCCACCTTACCGCAAGCCCACCGCACCCTCAGTCACCAATGCGAAGCAGGGCCAAAGCCAAGAGCACTCTAGCCTTAAAGCCACTTTTGCATGAGCACCGCATGGCCTGCCGCAGGATCAAGTTGATAGCCTGCAAAGCCAAAATGTTCATAGCTGGCCATTGCGCGCGTGTTGCCAGTTAACACTTCAAGTGTCAGTTTGCAGCAGCCTCGGCGTTGGGCCTCGTCCTGAGCGGCAAACAAAAGTACCTGACCAATCCCTTGGCGGCGGAAACTGCTGTGAACAATGATGTCATGCACATTCAGCAGCGGTTTCGCCTTGAATGTTGAATAGCCCTCAAAGCAATTGATCAGCCCGACCGCCAAAGTGCCGTCCCACGCCAAAAAGCTGACAGCGTGCGAGAGGGTTGCTAAATCATCGCAAAGGCGTGCCTTGACATCATCAGAGAGCGGTGTGCTTCCACCCATCGGATCTAGTGCGTAGTGATCAAGCAGCATGACCAAGGCCCGGCGATCATCGGCGTGACTGAAATTGACGCGTTGGGTCTGAATCCGCGTGGGGAGGGCATTTGTTTTCATGGCGATAAGGATAGGCGCGATGTTGGGAGGGTTTATTCGAGGATCAGGATAATTTTCGGCAAAGTTGATTAAATTAGAGGCAATTGGATTGCATTGAAATTCAAGCGTCCTTACCTTTATCCAGTAGATAGGTGCACTGGCCAAATACATGGCAAACCGCTTTGATCTTCTGAATTGGATTCGCCGCAACCGAACCTATCTGACTTACGTCACCATTATCGGGGCGCTGGTGTTCGCGGCGCAGTTAGCGTTTTTGGTTTTGTTGCCGAAGCTGTCGTCTGGTCGACCTCTTGGCATCGGCAGTTCTGCCGCCTTAGCGACCATTCTCAGTATGTTGGTTGTCTTGCTGATTTTGCCGGTTCTTCTTAGGCTGAATCAACGTGCGCAGCGTGCAGAGAAGGGCGTTCAAAGCACCAACGATGGCTATTGGGTCCTCGATTCAGAGGGCCAATTTGTCGAGATCAACGACGGCTATTGCCGGATGATGGGCTACTCGCGAAACGAGATCATGGCGATGTGTATCGCCGACTTTGAAGAGTTCGCCACCATGCCGGCGATTCAGGCGCAGATCAAGCGGATCATGGCCAAGGGAAATGAGCTGTTCGAGACGCGACACCGCCATCGAAGCGGTCGATGGGTGTACTTGGAAATCGCTGTGACCTTGGTCGATAGTCATTTTCTGGTCGCTTTTCTGAGGGATGTGACGCTTCACAAAGACGCATCACAAGCCATGGCGGAAGCCGCCCGGTTAGCCCAGGCCGCAAGTGAAGCCAAGAGCCTTTTTCTGGCCAACATGAGCCATGAAATTCGCACCCCAATGAACGGTGTTTTGGGGATGACGGATTTGGTTCTTCATTCTGATTTGCAACCTGAGCAACGCGAGCATCTGTCCATCATCAAGTCTTCAGCAGAGTCCTTGCTGATCATTCTGAATGACGTGCTGGATTTTTCCAAGATTGAGGCGGGTCGGCTGAATATTGAATCCATTCCATTTTCGATGACGCAGCTTGTCGAAGACGCGCTTGCCAGCTTGAAAGAGCGTGCCAAGGGCAAAGGACTTGTCCTCAGCTGTGAGATGGAGTCAAGCGTCCCATCCGTCGTGTTGGGGGACCCCGGACGGATCCGGCAAGTCATTGTCAATCTTTGCGACAACGCCATCAAATTCACAGCGCATGGCCGGATAACGGTGAAGGTCAATGCTGCACCTTCTGAGACCGGGTGGACTCTTCTCGTCTCAGTCCGCGATACCGGTATCGGTATTGATGCGTCCAAGCAGCAGAGTATCTTTGAGGCCTTCAGCCAAGCCGACAACTCCACTACACGTCAGTTTGGTGGCACCGGACTAGGGCTCACGATCTGCGCGAAACTGGTTGAGTTGATGGGTGGCAAGATCACGGTTGAAAGTCAGCCTGGGACCGGAAGCGAGTTTGTTTTTGCGGTTCAAGTGGGGGCGGCCAAACCCGGTGACCTTCAGCTGATGGAGACTTCTGCTGACCGCGTCACGCCTCACGCGGTTGATTCAGCTCTGCCCACGGCGGCGACGGTGAAAGCGACTGCCACAGCTTCACTGCCTGAGGACGCTCACCTTAAGCGACAAAAATTGCGCATTCTGCTGGTCGAGGATCACCGCGTCAACCAGCTCCTGGCGATTGCTCTTCTTGAAAAATGGGGTCATGAGGTGGTGCTCGCTGAAAACGGACAGGAGGCGCTGGACCATTTTGAGCCCGGCAGATGGGATTTGATCCTGATGGACATCCAAATGCCCGTGATGGGCGGTATGGATGCCACCCGGTTGATCCGGGCCAAAGAAGGTACAAGCCGCCGTGTGCCAATCATTGCCGTCACTGCCAACGCAATGGACTCAGACCGACAGGCCTGCCTTGCCGCCGACATGGATGAGCATCTTGGCAAACCGTATACCCGCGCCGGTTTGCAGGGTGCAATTGACCGAGCCCTGCGGCAGCCTGCAACTCAAGCGTAGTCGGCTACCGGCACGCAACTGCAGAACAAATTGCGGTCGCCATACACGTTGTCCACGCGTCCCACACTCGGCCAATACTTAGTTTGCTTCAAAGTTGATAGCGGGAAACCGCCTACCTCTCTGCCGTAAGGCCGGTTCCAGTCATCAGCCATCAGGCTTGCTGCCGTGTGCGGCGCGTGTTTGAGCGGGTTGTTGTCCTGCGGCCAAACACCTTGCTCTACCTTGGTGATTTCTCCACGGATGGCGATCATGGCTGCGATGAAGCGGTCAAGTTCGGCCAGGGTTTCGCTCTCGGTGGGCTCCACCATCAGGGTGCCAGCCACGGGGAAGCTCAATGTGGGTGCGTGGAAGCCATAGTCCGCCAAGCGCTTGGCCACGTCTTCGGCGGTCACGCCGCAGCTGTCCTTGATGGGGCGCAGATCCAGTATGCACTCGTGCGCCACATGGCCATTGGCACTGGCGTACAGGGTAGGGTAGTGGTCCTTGAGGCGGGCGCTGATGTAGTTAGCAGCCAGGATGGCTGCTTCGGTCGCGTGCTTCAATCCTTCGGCACCCATCATGCGGCAGTACATCCAGCTGATCGGCAAGACAGCAGCGTTGCCCAGCGGTGCAGCGCTGATGGCACCGACGCCGTTCACCGGCAAACCGCCAGTGGCGTGGCCGGGCAGGTAGGGGACCAGGTCTTCCACCACACATACTGGGCCAACACCGGGGCCGCCACCGCCGTGAGGGATACAAAAAGTCTTGTGCAGGTTCAGATGGCTCACGTCGCCGCCAAACTCACCAGGTGCTGCCACGCCCACCAGGGCGTTCATGTTGGCGCCGTCCACATAGACGCGGCCACCATGGCTGTGCACCAGTTCGCACAGGGCTTTGACCTGTGTCTCAAACACACCGTGTGTGCTGGGGTAGGTGATCATCACGCAGGCCAGATTGGCGCTGTGCTGTTCGCACTTGGCTTGCAAATCGGCCATGTCCACATTGCCGCTGGTATCACATGCCGTCACCACCACTTGCATGCCCGCCATTTGGGCGCTGGCCGGGTTGGTGCCATGTGCGGAGGAGGGGATCAGGCAAATATTGCGGTGCTCTTGGCCCTTGGCTTCGTGATAGGCCTTGATGACCAGCAGCCCAGCATATTCGCCCTGGCTGCCCGCATTGGGCTGCAGGCTGATGCCGGCATAGCCCGTGGCTTGGCACAGCCAGGCACGCAGTTGCTCGTCCAGTTCTTTGTAGCCCTGAAGTTGATCGGCCGGAGCGAACGGATGCACGTTGGCGAACTCTGGCCAAGTGATCGGGATCATCTCGCTCGTGGCGTTCAGTTTCATGGTGCAACTGCCCAGCGGGATCATGCTGCGGTCCAGCGCCAAGTCCTTGTCACTCAACAGGCGGATGTAGCGCAGCATGCCTGTTTCGGAGTGGTAGGTGTTGAATACGGGGTGCGTCAAGAATGCGCTGCTGCGGCGCAGTTCGGTAGGGATCAGTGGCTCAATGCCTTTTTCGAACGCATCGAAGGTGGGCAAGGCCTGGCCGTCATTGGCGAAAATTTTCCACAGCGTGGCAATGTCTTCACGGGTGGTCGTCTCGTCCAGCGACACGCTGATGTAGTTTGTCCAACCCACACGCACATTGCGGCCCATTTGACGGGCCTTGGCAGCTATCGACTCTGTAGCGCCATCGGTTTTGAAACTGATGGTGTCAAACGCCTGGGCGTGGGTGCGCTGGTAGCCTAATTGTTCCAAGCCCTTGGACAGCATGGCGGTGTAAGCCGCTACGCGGTTGGCGATGCGTTTCAGGCCTTCTGGCCCGTGATACACCGCATACATGCTGGCGACCACGGCTGGCAACACCTGCGCGGTGCAGATGTTGGAGGTGGCCTTTTCGCGGCGGATATGTTGCTCGCGGGTTTGCAGGGCAAGCCGATACGCCGGATTGCCGTGCACGTCCACGCTCACGCCCACCAAGCGGCCAGGCATGGAGCGCTTAAATTCGTCGCGGCAGGCCAGATAACCTGCATGTGGGCCACCTGCGCCCATGGGCATGCCAAAGCGCTGGGTGGTGCCCAGCACAATGTCGGCACCCCATTCACCGGGTGGCGTGATCAGTGTCAAGGCCAGCAAATCGGCTGCCACCATGAAAGCCGCCTGCTTGCTGTGCACCAGCTCGATATCGGCGCGGAAGTCTTCAATCGAACCGCTGGTGCTGGGGTATTGCCCCATCACGGCGAAGTAGTCCTTGCCTTGCAGCAGTGCGTTCCATTCTTCATGCGAATTCGCCACCAGCACCTCCAGTCCCAGCGGCTTGGCGCGGGTCTGGATCACTTCAATGGTTTGAGGGTGGCAATTGCCAGCCACAATGATGGTGTTGCTTTTGCTCTTGACGCTGCGTTTGGCCAGCGTCATGCCCTCGGCCGCAGCCGTGGCCTCATCCAGCATCGACGCATTGGCGATGGGCATGGCCGTCAGGTCGCACACCATGGTCTGGAAGTTCACCAGCGCCTCCATGCGGCCCTGGCTGATTTCGGCCTGGTAAGGCGTGTAGGCGGTGTACCAAGCGGGGTTCTCCAGGATATTGCGCAGGATCACGCCTGGCGTGTGCGTGCCGTAGTAGCCCTGGCCAATGTGGCTGGTGAGTTGTTTGTTCTTGGATGCAATCGCCTTCAGTTCAGCCAGCGCCGCTGCCTCGGTCAGGGGAGCGGGCAAATCCATGGCAACGCTGCGCGCAATCGAGCGCGGCACGATGCCTTCGATCAGGTCGCGGCGCGAGCTGCTGCCCACGGTCTTGAGCATCATGGCCTCATCGGATGGGCTGATGCCGATGTGGCGGGCAATGAATTCGCTGGCGTTTTCCAGCTCGGCCAGGGGTTTGGCGGATTGCATCAACATGGTCTAACCCTTAGGCTTTGGTGAGTGCTTCGTAAGCGGCGCTGTCCATCAGGCCGTCTAATTGCGATTTGTCGCTTAGCTTGACCTTGAAGAACCAGCCTTTATCCAGCGGATTCGTGTTGGCAAGCGCTGGGTCGTTGCGCAGGTCTTCGTTGACCTCAGTCACCGTGCCGTCCAGCGGCATGTACACATCGGCGGCAGCTTTGACCGATTCAACAACACCCGCAACTTCACCTTTGGCAAAGGTTTTGCCGACTTCTGGCAGGTCCACAAACACCACATCGCCCAGGGCGTCTTGGGCGTGTACCGTGATGCCCACGGTGGCGTCATCGCCGTTCAGTTGAATCCATTCGTGATCAGGTGTGAATTTGGTGGTCATGGAGTGTTCCTTTCAAGTGATGTGATAACGGGCTGAACTCAGCCGCGGTGGTAACGGGTAGGGTTAAAGGGCATGGCGGCGACTTCCATGGGCACAGGCTTACCGCGCACGATGGCATTCACACGGGTGCCCATGGCAGCGTGGGCGACGGTCATATAGCCCATGGCAACGGGTTTATCTACCGTGGGGCCAAGCAAGCCACTGGTGACTTCGCCAATTTTGTTGCCTTGCAGGTCTTGCAACTCAGTGTGTTCACGCACTGGCACACGCTCAAGCGCGATCAATCCGACGCGTTTATGGGTCAAAACACCGGTTTCGGCAGAACTGGCATCAAGTTGCGCTAGTATTTTGGTAGCGCCTGGAAAACCGCCTGCGCGTGCACCGCCAGTGCGGCGCACCTTTTGCATGGCCCAGTTCAACGCCGCCTCTACCGGCGTGGTGCCCGTATCGATGTCGTTGCCGTACAGGCACAGGCCCGCTTCCAGACGCAGCGAATTGCGGGCCCCCAGGCCAATCGGCTTGACCTCGGCTTGGGCCAGCAGGGCGCGCGCTAACTGCCCGGCTTGGGTGTCGAGCACAGAAATCTCAAAGCCGTCTTCGCCCGTGTAGCCGCTGCGTGTCAAAAAGCAGGGAATGCCCGCCACATCAAAGTGCCCGCCGGTCATGAAGACGAGTTTTTCAACGCCAGGTGCCAAGCGACTCAATGCATCAACCGCCTTGGGGCCTTGCAGTGCCAGCAGGGCACGCTCAGGCATGGGGATCACCTGGCAGCGGTTGCCAATTTTGGCCTGGATGTGTGCGATATCGCCAGCCTTGCAGGCGCCGTTGACGATGACGAAGATGTCGTCGCCACGGTTAAAAAACATCAGGTCGTCAATGATCCCGCCCTCATCGTTCAGCAACAAACCGTAGCGCTGCTTGCCAACGGGCAGGTCGATCACATCGACGGGCATCAAGGTTTCAAACGCCGCAGCGGCGTCCGCGCCCACCAGTCGCAATTGGCCCATGTGAGACACGTCAAACAGGCCCGCGTTGTCGCGGCACCATTTGTGTTCGGCCATCAGGCCTGCGGGGTATTGCACCGGCATGCTGTAACCGGCAAAGGGCACCATTCGCGCACCCAGTTCGAGGTGCAAGGCGTTCAAAGGTGTGAGATGCAGGGCAGCAGGGGACGAATCAAGGGACAAAATGGGCTCCTAAATGAATAGCACCACACGTCCATGTGCAGCGCCGGGGAACCCTGTTGTCCTGGATACCTGAGAGATTCACCAGCGCGATGACCGGCTTGCCCCTTCGGCGAGTTGCGTACCCGGCACAAGCGCCCGGCAGCGACTGCTCTCCAACAGAATCAATTGCAGCAGTCCTGGGTACCTGAGCGTTCGGCCTTCGGTGGTTGACTGCGCGGTGCATTCAACTCTCTCCTGCTACGGGGATGAGTTTAACCGGGAATATTTGTCACCCGGACGGGGTAGCTGAGTTAAACCAACTGGTCTACAATCTGGTCTATTCATTTTGAATGCTTTGCAATGAGCCCACTTCAAACCATTGGCAGCTACGAGACCAAAACTCACCTGGCCGACGTGCTGCGCCGGGTGCGGGCGGGCGAAGGCTTCATCATCACGCAGCGTGGTGAACCCATTGCTGAATTGGTCCCCGCAGGTTCAAGCCGGCGCCGCAGTTCTAGTGTGGCTGCTGCGCGTATGTTGGGCTTCATGCAGAGTGCTCATGCCAATCCAGTGACGGCATCCGCTGTGGACATTGATACTTTGCTGGACGAGGGGCGAGACTGATGCGCTTTGTGCTCGACAACTCGGTTGTCATGCGCTGGCTGTTGAAAGATGGCAGTGCCGAACGCCTGGCATATGCGGCCAAAATGCTTGACCGCTTGGCAAATCTTGGCGACGAGGCTGTTGTTCCGGGCATTTGGGCGTTGGAGGTTGCCAATGTCCTCGTCAAAGCCCAGGCCAAGGGCCTGGTGACAGAGGCACGTGCCACTGAGTTTGTGGGCTTATTGCAAGACATGGCGTTTGAAACCGATGCTGACACCGCCGCCAAGGCCATGGGTGACACACTTCAACTGGCCCGCAGGTTTAATTTGTCAGCCTATGACGCTGCCTACCTTGAGCTGGCTTTGCGCGAAGGTCTGCCGTTGGCGACGCTGGACGGTGATTTGCAAGCGGCGATGCGGCAAACGGGCGGACAAGTGGTATCTTGAATGTTCAAGTCTTCCACCCACAGTGAGAAAGGTGAAATCAAAATATGACAGTCAACACACTAAGCACCTGGCACCAGGTCATGAAAGCCAAAGACACCAAGGGTCTTTACGCCTTACTGGCTGACGACGCTGTTTTTCATTCCCCCGTCGTACACCGCCCACAAGTGGGCAAAGCCATGACATTTCAATATTTGGCCGCGGCGTTTCAGGTGTTTGGCAACGACAGTTTTCACTATGTGCGTGAAGTCGTGGGCCCAAAGGATGCGGTGTTGGAGTTTGCGCTGGAAATTGACGGCATCGCCATCAACGGGGTGGACATGATCAGCTGGAATGATGCGGGCTTGATTACCGACTTTAAGGTGATGATCCGGCCGCTGAAGGCGATTCAGCTGATCCACGAAAAGATGGCTGCTATGCTGCAGGCGGCTCAGGCCAAGCAGGCTTGAGTGACGAGGGGCCCGAAAGAGCCCCTCGTCATACCGCAGTAGCGGGACCTGTCATTGCAGGCTCTTAGAGGACTTGCGCAGATGCCTCAAATGGCAGGCGTGGGCCACGTGGGTGGTTGCCCGATGCGTCGCCGTAGCCCAGGTTGATCAAGAAGCTGGATTTGAAGCGGCCATCGGCAAAAAATTCAGCGTCCACCTTGGCTTTGTCAAATCCTGCCATAGGGCCACAGTCCAGGCCCAACAAGCGGGCAGCGATGATCAGGTAGGCCCCTTGCAGCGAGCCGTTCAGGCTGGCGGTGCCTTGTGCCATGGCGGGATTGCCCTCAAACATCGGTTTGGCGTCGTAGGCAGGGAACTGCGTGGGCAAGTTCTCATAGAAGCGCGTGTCGGTGGCAACGATCACCGTGACTGGTGCAGCCATGGTCTTGTCAGCATTGTTGGGTGACAGGCTTGGCTTCAAACGCGCCTTGGCCTCTGGTGAACGCACAAACACGAAACGCCCTGGTTGGCTGTTCATGGCCGTTGGGCCCCACTTGGCCAGGTCGTAAAGTTGGCGCAATACGTCGTCCGCGACCGCTTGGTCGGTGAACTTGTTGAAGGTGCGGGCTTGCACGAAGGCTTGATCAAGCACAGAGGCGGAAACAGGTGTCAACATAGATCTCTTTGAATCGTAAAAGACCAAGGCTAGCAGAAATCGACCTGCTAAAGACCCTGATAGGCCGCAGCGCAAACCCCAAGTATATTTTGTGGACCTCAACGTGAGGTGCCCTCAGAAACCCTGGCCAATAGCGATTGGAGTCTCGAATATGGTTCTTTCTTTGCGTCGTCAGTTGCTGCTCAGTGCTTGCACAATGGTTGTTTGGTGTGGGGTGCAGGCACCCGCGAGGGCACAGGCAGTTTGGCCCATAGCAGGCAAACCGATCCGGTTGGTCGTCCCTTTTCCCGCAGGTTCGGGCTCGGACGCCACGGCGAGGACGATTGCCAAACTGATTACCGATGAGCTGGGCGGGCACCCGGTTGTCGTGGAACCCAAGCCGGGGGCGGGTACCTTCATCGGGGCGCAGGATGTAGCCCGTTCACCAGCCGATGGGCATTCGCTGCTGTACACCATTGTGGTCACGCACACGCAAAACCCCCATCTTTACGCCAAACTGCCTTATGACCCTGTGAAGGACTTCACACCGCTTACACAGATGGTGAAGTCGGCCACGGTGTTGATTGCACCGCCAAATGCGCCGTTCAACAATGTGCAGGAACTGGTGGCCTATGCCAAGGCCAATCCAGGCAAGCTGAATTACGCTTCGTATTCGCCCGGTTCCACCTCGCACCTGAACGCTGAACTGCTGGCGATGCGCACAGGCATTGAGCTGGTTCATATCCCCTACAAAGGCACCTCGGACGCCTCGCGTGCGCTGCTGGCTGGCGACGTTCAGCTCTACTTTGATGGCACGGCCACGGCAGTGGCCATGATCAAGTCTGGCAAAGCCAAGGGCATTGGCTCGGCCACGCCAGCGCGGGTATCTGCTTTGCCCAGCTTGCCTACCCTGACCGAGCAGGGCGTCAAAGGATTGGACATTGTGGGCTGGCAAGCCATTTTTGGCCCAGGCAACATGAACCCGGCACTGGCCAAAAAAATCAGCGAAGTGCTGGCCAAAGTGGCGCGCTCCCCCGACATGTTGAAACTTATCGAAACCCAGGGCAATGAACCGTCGGGCATTTCGGGTGGGGAGTTTGCTGCCATTGTGCAAAATGACTATGAACGGTGGGGAGAAGTGATTCGCGCTGCCAAAATCAAACTGGACTGAAGGAGACTCTAGATGTTCGATACCCTTATCCGTGGCGGCACCGTGGTGGACGGCACAGGCGCGGCGCGCTTTGTGGGCGACATTGGCATTACCGAGGGCCGCATTGCTGCAGTCGGCGGAAAACTCGGCCCAGCCAAGCGCGAGATCAAGGCCGATGGCGCTGTCGTCACCCCAGGGTGGGTGGATGTACACACGCATTTTGATGGACAAGTGACCTGGGACCCGTACCTCAGTCCTTCCACCGACCACGGCGTCACCAGTGTGGTCATGGGGAATTGCGGTGTGGGGTTTGCCCCGGTGCGTGCCGACAAGCGGGACTGGCTTATCAGCGTGATGGAGGGCGTCGAGGACATTCCCGGTACCGTGCTCGCTGAAGGCATCCAGTGGCGCTGGGAATCATTTCCTGAATACCTGGACGAGTTGGCGCGATTGCCTCACGCATTGGATGTCGGCGCACAGATCCCTCACTCAGCAGTGCGTACCTATGTCATGGGGGAACGCGGTATTACCCACGACGAAGCTACCCCGGCTGACATCAAAGGCATGGTGGACTTGGTGCGCGAAGGCATGCGCGCCGGGGCATTGGGTTTCTCCACTAGCCGCACCATCATCCACAAATATCAGCAACGCAAATACCCACCGGGCACCTTCGCGTCCCCCGATGAAATTCTGAGCATCGGCAGGGTGTTGGGCGAGGTGGGACACGGCGTCTTTCAGATGACGTCCAACCATTACCAAATGGAAAGTGAGTTGCCCTGGCTTACTTCGCTGGCTCGCGAAAACAATTTGCCCGTCGCCTTTGCCTTGGTGCAGACCGACCAGACCCCAGACACCTGGAAACGGCTGTTGGCCGCCCTTGACGAAGCTCACAAGACCGATATCCCGCTGTACGGTGCCGTGGCGGGGCGGCCTGCAGGCATCTTGATGGCGTGGCTGGGCTCGGTTCATCCCTTTATGGCGCATCCACTGTGGCAGGAGTTGGCTGCCTTGCCCTGGCCCGAGCGCTTGATGCGTCTAAAAGACCCGCAGGTGAAAGCGCAGTTGACGGACTTCAGTGCGCTCGAAAAAACCGCGCAGTACGACACCCGGTTGGCCTACCTGACAAAAAGTTTTCACAAAATGTACGCCTTAGGGGCGGAGCCAGACTATGAGCCTGCGCCAGAGTCCTGCATTGCCGCAATTGCCCAACGGGACGGCAGAACCCCGCTTGATGTGGCTTACGACATGCTGATGGCGGATGAAGGCAAGGGCATCATTTACTTCCCTAGCTTCAACTACGCCTATAACGACTTAAGCCAGTTACACACGGAGCTTCAACATCCTTACACCATGATGAGCTTGGCGGATGGCGGTGCGCACTGTGGCTATATTTGCGACGTCAGCATGCCCACCTACATGTTGACCCACTGGGCGCGTGACCGCAAGCGCGGGCCTATCTTGCCACTGGAGTTAATGGTGCAACGCCAAACCCGCGACACGGCGCGCATTTACTGCATGCACGACCGGGGGGTGCTCAAGCCCGGTGCTTTGGCTGACATCAACATCATTGATTTTGACAAGCTGCGCATCCCACCGCCCTTTGTGGCCTTTGACTTGCCAGCAGGCGGACGCCGGTTGGTACAAACTGCCCAGGGTTACATTGGAACGATGAAATCAGGCGAGATGATCATGGAGAACGGCGAGCGTACGGGCAAACTGCCGGGCAAATTGATTCGCGGTCCACAACCAGCGTTTTAATCTTGGGTGGCCTCTAACTTGGCGTCCAACTCGCGTAATTCGGTCTTCAGGACCTTGCCGTAGTTGTTCTTGGGCAGGTCGGCCACAAAGCGGTAATGCTTGGGTCGCTTGAAACGGGCAATCTGTGCCAGGCAGTGAGCGTCAAGTTCTGCTGCCGTCACAGCTTGGGCGCTGACCACATATGCCACCAGCACTTCGCCCCATTCGGCGTCTGGCCGACCAATGACTGCCACTTCAGCCACCTGGGCGTGGGTCAGCAGGGCTTCTTCTACTTCGCGGGGGTAAATGTTGGTGCCTCCACTGATCACCAGATCTTTGGACCGGTCCAGCAAGGTCAGGAAACCATCGGCATCCAGTTTGCCGACATCGCCTGTGGCCAGCCATCCGCCTTTGATGGTTGCGTCCGTAGCGGTTTTGTCATTCCAGTAGCCAAGCATCACCACATCGCCTTTCACGCAGATTTCGCCAATGTCACCCACGGGTATCGGTTGCCCCGCGTCGTCGCGGATCGCTACCTCTACCATCGACTGCGCAAAGCCAACTGAGGCCAGTCGCTCGCGGTAACGCGCTTGGGTGCTGTCATTGATCACGTGTCGGGGTAACACCGTAATGGTCATCGGACATTCGCCTTGACCGTAGATCTGGGCAAAGTGGGGGCCAATGACTTGCAAAGCTTCTTCAATATCGGCCAAGTACATCGGTCCACCGCCGTACACGATGGTGGCCAGCCCTTCGGGACGATTGGGCTGTGTTTTGGCGGCATCGATCAGGCGACGCACCATCGTTGGCGCTGCAAAAAAAGAAGCATTCTTCCAATGTGCAGCCAGCGATAAACACTCGTGGGCATCAAAAGCCCCCGATTTGGGCACGACATTCAAGCCACCATTGAGCACATAGGGCAGGTGGTACAAGCCCCCGCCGTGAGATAGCGGGGCAGGGTGAAGCATGACATCGTCTGGCGCGACAGTCTGTACTGATGCTAAGTAGGCCAGGCTTGCTAGGCGCAACTGCCTGGCCCCAAGCGTCACCCCCTTGGGGCGGCCCGTCGTGCCGCTGGTGTAAAACAGCCAGACCGGGTCATCGTCTGACCGGTGGCACACCTCGCGCAAGGCTCGGGTGGGATCATGCAGAAAGTCGGTAGCGGATTGAACCGCTGCCTCAGACCCTTGGTCTTGCAAAACCTCCATCAGTTCGGCGTGCCGATCCGGATCACAAAATACGACTTTCGCGCCGCTATGCGCTGTGATCCAGGCGGCCTCGCGCGGATGCAGCTTGGCGTTGACGGGGACAGCGGCAGCGCCGCACCACCAGATACCCCACAGCAGTGGCAAATAGTCTGGACAGTTGTAGAGGAATAGCGCGACCCGGTCGCCCGCTTGAACGCCATGCCCACGCAACCAACCGGCGGCATTCGAAGCACGCTGCGCAAATCCGGCGTAATCGCACCACAACTCAGTGCCGTGGGCAATGGCGGGCCGCGCAGGAGACAAGCGCGCTGTCCGTTCGAGCCAACTTGCAAAGTTCATGTCGCGTCCTCTGGCCCGGATAGAGGTTTACGTCAAGGTAACGGCGTCTGGGTTGCCGGCTATATAGCCGCGCACGATGTCCTCAAAGCTGGTGTCAGGCTGCAAGCCGATGCTGCGGGCGCGCGCAGCATCGACGTTGCTGGGCCAGCTGCAGACCAGGCGTTCAATGGCGGGATCAAGCTGCCAATCAAGTAGGGCCGTCGCCTTGGCTCCGGCGACCTTCTCTAATGCCGCAGCCATTTCACCCACGGTGGTGCGAAGTGCGGGTAAATTGACGGCTGTACGCGCACCCCATGCCTCGTCACTGACCTCCGCCGCACGCAAAATGCCCTCAATGGTTCGCGCTGGAGACGCCAAAGCGACGGGCGTGCTCGCCGGCACAGGCACTTGTGCTCGCAGACCAGCGAGTGGTTCGCGGATCATGCCGGACAGGAAGCCTGAAGCTGCCCCATTGGGCTTGCCTGGGCGCACGCTCACCGTCATCAGGCGCACGCTGCGGCCTTTGACAAAACCTTTGCGGGCATAGTCGCTCACCATCTGCTCGCCAATGAACTTCTGAATGCCGTAGCTGCCTTGGGGTGTGGGCAGCGTTGTGTCCGTGATCACCGCTGGCAGAGGTTGCTGGGGCGAATCGCCAAACACCGCGAGCGAGCTGGCAAAAACCATGGCGGGCTGCTTGCCAGCAGCGGTCTGCGCACGGCAAGCTTCCAACAACTGATGCGTAGCGGCAAAATTGCTGCGCATGCCTAAGTCAAAGTCAGCCTCGCACTCCGCACTGACGGCCGCTGCCAGGTGAAACACGATGTCAGAGCCAGCAGGTAAAGCCTGCTTGCTGGCCAGAAGGTCGTTCAAATCGCCCACCACGGCGCGAACCCGAGCATCCGCCATCAGGTCTGCAGGAGGTTGCGCGCGGTCCACCAAAGTGATGCTGCTCACAGCTTGAGGTGCTGAGCCATTCAAGGCCAAGCTGCCGTTTTTCAAAAGAGTGCGAGCGAGTAAAACGCCCAGAAATCCGGCGCCGCCGGTGATGACGATGTTCATAGCTGATGTGCCTGTCTTGATGGTTTACTGACGCTGTGCCGCCAGGGTTGAGTTTTAAGTGTACCGGGATGTGTTGGGGTAGATCGCTCCTTTACTAGTGCTTTGATCTAAACTGATTTGTTGCCAATTGAATCGAGTCCTGCCATGAATACCCCCGCAACCCATGAAGCGCTAAAAATTAGCGAAGGCCTCCATCGGCTTGGCTCGTCTGTGCGTGCCATGCGTGAAATAAGGGCATTCGGCATCGGATTAATGTGTGTGTCATTTACCGCCTGCGGTGGAGGTTCTGCCAGTTTGTTGCCCACCAGTACTGCGTCGACAGGTACAACGGTCACGCCGCAAGTCAGCACCTTGCGCGCCGACTTGGCAAGCCCGTGGGGCCTCGCTTTCTTGCCCGATGGCAGCATGCTGGTGACTGAAAAGGCGGGCAAGCTTTACCGGATCAGTGCAGATGCCTCGGCGCGCACGGAAGTTTTGGGTCTACCCGTGGTCGATGCAGGCGGGCAGGGGGGACTGCTGGACGTTGCAATTGATCCGGACTTTGCAAGCGATCCCTGGATTTACCTCAGTTATTCCGAGCCAGGTGTAGGCAACGATTTGGGTAAGTCGGGCACAGCCTTGCTCAAGGCGCGGTTGAGCGGCCATCAGCTCGCCGATGCTGCGGTGATCTTTCGCCAGCAACCTAAAGTCTCAGGCAGCGGACACTATGGTTCGCGTCTTGTGTTTGCCAGGGACAAGACGCTGTTCATCACTTTGGGTGAACGGCAATTGGGTGACCCTGCGCAAGACCTTGCGCAGACCCTGGGCAAGGTCGTCCGTCTGCAGCGCGACGGTAGTTTTCCGACGGATAACCCTGCCCTGGGGCCAACAGCCCTGCCCGGAATCTGGAGCATGGGACACCGCAACCCCCAGGGGGCCGCTTTGCACCCTCAAACGGGCGAACTTTGGGTGAGTGAGCATGGGCCACAAGGCGGTGACGAGGTCAATATTTCGCGCGCTGGCAAAAACTACGGCTGGCCGATTCGCAGCTATGGGTGTCAGTACGGCAGCCCCATTGGCGATGCCTGCAGGATTGGCAGCGGCGTGCATGCGCCTTCGTTTGAAGAACCGCTCACTTTTTGGCAACCCGTATCTGTCGCACCGGCGGGGCTCATGTTTTACCAAGGCAGCATGTTTCCGCAGTGGCGCGGTAACCTTTTCAGTGGCAGTTTGGCGGGTATGGCGCTGTGGCGCATGCGGCTGGACGGAAACACCATTGCGGAGCGAGAGTCGCTGTTTACAGATCTGAAATCCCGCATTCGAGATGTCAAACAGGCGCCGGACGGCAGCATCATGCTGCTGACGGACGAGGGCAAGCTGCTCAGGGTCGCGGCCAAGCCTTGATCAAAAGCTCAATGCGGGACTTGAAAAGACCAATTGATCCAGGCTTGAATCTGTCTCGATCGCTACCCAATCCGCCCGCGCGCCCACCTGAATACCCCAGCGCTCAAAGCCCGCTGCAAGCCCACCCGCATGTATGGCCTGTTCAAAAAGACGTGCGGCGGTTGATCCGCCAAACCTTGTTGGGTCAGCCAGCACATTGCGCTTGCGGTGAATCAGCCTTTGCCCGTATTCCGCGAGACGCAGCTCTTCACGCCAATCGCGCGTGACATGGCTGTCTGAGCCGATGGACATGGGCACGCCTTTTTCTAGCCAATAGGGCAGGTCGGTCAGACCGTCGCCCAGGTTGGCCTCGGTGCTGGGGCATAGCACCATGCCTGCGCCCGTCTTGGCTACCGCGTCGATCTCGGCGCGGGTTGCATGCGTGGCATGCACCAAATGCCAGCGGGCATCCATTTCAATGCCTTGGCCCAAGCCGTTGCAAAGCCATTCAATGGGGCGCTGGCCGGTCGCGGCCAGGCAGTCATCCACTTCGCCAGTTTGCTCGGCAATGTGGATGTGGATGGGGGCGGGGTCGTCCTTCACGGCGCGCCACAGTTCCGCAATGGATTCAGCCCGGGCAGCGCGCAGTGAATGCACTGCCACGCCAACGCTGATGTTGTTCAACTGTTGGTTGGCGACATGGGCACGTACCCCGTCACGCAGTGCCAATACGCGGTGGACGTCGGTTGCAAATCGGCGTTGATCGTCGCGCAGCGCGGGCTGGGTGAAGCCTGCACGTTCGTACAACACGGGCAGCAGGGTCAAGCCCATGCCCGTGTCCACAGCGGCTTGCACCAGGGCCAGGCTCATCTCTATAAGGTTAGGGTAGGGCGCGCCGCTGGGTTGGTGGTGCAAGTAATGAAATTCGCAGGTGTGGGTGTATCCGCCTTGTTTCAGTTCGGTGTAGAGCTGTTTGGCCGTGGCGTAGATGCGCTCGGGTGTGATCTTGAGCGCCACGCCGTACATCTGATTGCGCCATGACCAAAAATCATCGTCGTCGCCCTCGCGGCATTCCGCCAGGCCTGCAAAGGCGCGCTGAAATGCGTGGCTGTGGGCGTTGACCATGCCGGGCAGCACTGCGCCGCTCAGCACTTGCGCGTGGGATGGCGCAGGTGTGTTGGGGGTGATGCGGGACCAGAGGCCTTGGGCGTCTATGTCGAGCGATACATTGTTTGCCCACGCACCATTGACCCATGCAGACGCAGCCCAAAGGGTTTTTACGCATTCGCTCATGCCGCAGGCTTCCAGTCCAACATGGTTTGCAGCAGTTGCCGCAGCAAGGGTTGCAGTTGCCCTGCAATCTCTGGGGCCCAGGCATAGGGCGGTACTTCGCGCATGTAGGTGGACCAACATTTTTCAAGTTGAACCGCGTGAATGCCCTGGCCAGGTTGGCCGTAGTTGCGGGTGATGTAGCCGCCCTTGAAGCGGCCATCCACGGCCACTGTGTAGCGGCTTTGCTGATTCAAAACTTGGGTCAGGCTTTCGCGCACTTCAGGCGCGCAAGCGTTGCCAGTGACCGTGCCCAGGTTCAAGTCGGTCAGCTTGCCCTCAAACAGCCAGGGCAGCTCAGACTTGATGCTGTGGGCGTCAAAGAGCAAAGCGTAGCCATGGATGGATTTCAGTCGGTCCAGTTCCTGCCGCAGGGCCTGGTGGTAGGGCTGCCAATAGTTGGCCACGCGTTCGGCAATTTCAGCCTCTGTGGGGGCTAAGCCCTCGCGGTACAGCGGCTCGCCAGTGAAGAAGCGTGTGGGGCACAGCTCGGTGTTGTTTACGCCGGGGTACATGGGGGTGTTCTCTGGCGGGCGGTTCAGGTCAACCACATAGCGGCTGTGGTGCGGCACCAGCGTAGACGCGCCCATCTCTGAGGCAAAGGCGTAGAGCTTGTCCATGTGCCAGTCGGTGTCTTCGGCGACCAGGGCGCGGTCGACCAATTTGGCGCGGATGCTGTCGGGGATGAATGAGCCCACATGGGGCATGCTGACCAGCAAGGGCGTGCTGCCGGGTGTGAGGGTAAAGATGTTTGAAGTCATGGCGGTTAGACGGATTTGAGTGGGTTTCGCTAAGCGACAAGCGTGGGGCCTCTTGGTATCCCGGCGTGCACCACACGCTGGCAGGGGTTGTGGCCAAACCAATAGGCGAGTTCATTCGGGTGGTCCAGGTCCCATACGGCAAAGTCGGCTTGCATGCCGGGTGCCAGGCGTCCATGGGTGGCGGACAGGCCCAGCGCGCGCGCCGCATTGACGGTCACGCCACGCAAGGCCTCTTCGGGTGTCATGCGGAACAGGGTGCAGGCCATGTTCAGCATCAGCAAAAGCGATAACGCCGGCGAGGTGCCGGGGTTGTGGTCGCTGGCAATGGCGATGGGAACGCCCGCGTCGCGCAGCGCTTGCACAGGCGGGAGCTTGGCCTCTCGCAAAAAGTAATACGCACCGGGCAAGAGCACAGCCGCTGTGCCACCTTTGGCCATGGCTCCAATGCCTGATGGGCTCAGGTATTCCAGGTGGTCGCACGACAGCGCACCAAATTCAGCAGCGAGTGCGGCACCACCTTGGTCGGACAATTGTTCTGCGTGCAGTTTGACGGGTAAGCCCAGCGCCTTGGCCGCTTCAAAGACACGCCGCGTTTGCGCGGGCGTAAAGCCAATGTTTTCGCAAAATGCATCGACAGCGTCGACCAGACCTTCGGCTTGTAGTGCGGGCAACCAATCACACACGGCGCTGATGTAGTCGTCGGACCGATCTGCAAATTCTGGGGGCAGGGCGTGGGCACACAGCGCTGTGGTACGTACCGTCACAGGTAGGCTGGCCCCCAGTTGGCGGGCAACGCGTAAGCACCGGGCCTCGTGTTCTGCGCTCAGCCCGTAGCCGGACTTGATCTCCAAGGTGGTCACGCCTTCAGCCATCAAGCACTGGGCGCGTTGGCTGGCCATTTGCAGCAGGGCGACACCGTCCGCTGCTCGGGTCGCCGCTACCGTAGAGCGGATGCCTCCGCCGGAGCGGGCAATTTCCTCATAGCTTGCACCGTTCAAACGTTGTTCAAATTCGTGCGCCCGGTGCCCGCCGTAGACCAAGTGGGTGTGGCAGTCGATCAGGCCGGGGGTGACCAAGGCACCGTCCAAGTCGTGTTCAGCGATTACGCCTTTTGCCAAGTCAATGTCCATCGACGCCTCAGGCCCTGCATAGAGGATGCGGCTGCCTTCGGTGACGATGGCTCCATCTGTCACCAAGCCCCAGCAGCCTATGTCGGCCAGTGTGCTCAGCTTGGCATGACGCCAAAGGGTGCGCTGGGTCATGCTTGCTCCTTCGGTGAATAGTGCAGCCAGTAGCCATGTACGGGCGCTGCATCGTCAGCGGCGGCAAAAAACCAGTTGTTGCCGGGTCGGGACGCATCGTCCCACAGCAGGGTATGGCCCTTCAGCGTTTTGGAGCGTCCCGTGTTGTCGCACCAAATGCCCGGAACCACACAATACAAGGCTGAAAACCCAAATCCGGCAGCAAAGGCGTCATTGTTTGCTATCAATTGCATAGTGGACTTGCCGTCGCGACTCATCAGGTTCAAATCCCGCGTGCTGCCATTCAGCAAAGTGCAGCCCGGCGCGTCTTTGCCGTGAAACCCCAAGGGGGCATCGCCCGGCACCAGGGTTTGGCTGGCTGGGCCAAAGGTCAGCTGAACGCCAGCACCGTCCAGCACCGCAAACCAGCGCTGCACGCCAGGGAAGGCGGAAAAAGGCCCGTCTTTGTCAATGGTGGCCACGCTGATGCGTATGGTCCAATCCTCGCCAGACTGCAGCGGCCAGGTCAGCAGTTCTCGGGTGATGCCGCCCCCGTTGCGCCAGGGGATGGCTTTTGCGGATTCGGTTGAGATGGTGTGCAGGCTCATTGAAATTGCCCTTGTAAGGTGTAACGGCTGCCGGGGTGTACCAAGCGTGCAATGGTGATGCCTTCAGTTTGGCGCTTTGCCATCATGTCAGCTGCGCCACCATCAGTGCCTTTGGCACGCAGACGAGTGGTGCGGCGTACCACGACCAGACAAGGCGCCCCCGCGTCAATGCCCAGCAACTTGGCCTCGTCGGCGCTCGCGCTGGCGGCCTCAATGCTGTACTGCGCATCCACATAGGGAGACACCTGCAGCAGGTAGCGGGTGGGGGTGATTTGGGTGAAGTCTTGCTTTAAGTAGTCGGGTGCGCAGTCCGGGTTCACATAGCGGTCTTCACACTGCAAAGCCATGCCGTTCTCGAAATGCACGATCAAGGTGTGAAAGACGGCGTCGCCCTCGCTCACGCCCAGTTGTAAGGCCAGGTCTGATGTGGCGGGTGTCGCGGTGGCCAGATGCACCACACTGTGGTGGGTGTGGCCCCGTGCCTCAATCTCTTGGTGCAAATCGCGAATGCTCAAGGTGGAGGCCACTTTGTGCGGTTGCGCTGCAAAAGTGCCCACGCCTTGCACACGCTCCACCATGCCCTCTGCCTGAAGTTCGCGCAGCGCGCGGTTCACGGTCATGCGGCTGACCTTGAACTGGGCAACCAGTTCTGCCTCGGACGGCATCAACGCGCCCGGCAGCCAGCGCCCAGCCACCAGTTCGGCTTTCAGGAACTGTTTGACCTTGGCAAACGGGGCCAGCGCACCCGTGGCGGGCAGCGCCATGTTCGCGGTGTTGGCATTGGTAGAAACCATAGGAATATGCTACTTGCATTTACTTGTCTAGACAAGTAGAGTTCACCCTTAGATTTTTGACAGCAGGACTCGCCATGACGCACAACCCCCAAGCTCTCGTCCCTTTGCGCTTTGACCCCACCCGCGTGATCCGTGCCCCGCGTGGCAGCGAAATCACGTGCAAGAACTGGCTGATCGAAGCCGCCTACCGCATGATCCAAAACAACCTGGACGCCGAGGTCGCTGAAGACCCCAAAAACCTGGTTGTCTACGGTGGCATTGGCCGAGCCGCACGCGACTGGGCCTGCTATGACCAGATCCTGGCATCTCTCAAAGACTTGAATGAAGACGAATCCCTGCTGATTCAATCCGGCAAACCCGTTGGCGTGTTCAAAACCCATGCCAATGCCCCGCGTGTCTTGATAGCCAATTCCAACCTGGTGCCCAAGTGGGCGGATTGGGAACACTTCAATGAGTTGGACCGCAAAGGCCTGTTCATGTATGGCCAAATGACGGCGGGCAGCTGGATTTACATTGGCAGCCAGGGCATTGTGCAAGGCACGTTCGAAACCTTTGTGGAAGCAGGCCGCCAGCACTACAACAACGACTGGTCTGGCAAGTGGATCTTGACGGCCGGTCTGGGTGGCATGGGCGGCGCACAGCCCCTGGCAGCCACGCTGGCAGGTGCGGTGTCGCTCAACATCGAATGCCAGCAGAGCAGCATCGACTTCCGCCTGCGCACCCGCTACCTGGACAAGCAGGCGAAGGACATTGATGACGCCATTGCACTCATCAAGCACCACACCGCATCTAAAGAGGCCGTGTCCATTGGACTGCTGGGCAACGCCGCCGATGTGCTGCCGGAGTTGGTCAAGCGCGCCCAAGCGGGCGGCATCAAGCCCGATTTGGTGACCGATCAAACCTCCAGCCACGACCTGATCAACGGCTACTTGCCCAACCGTTGGACGGTTGCGCAGTGGAAGGCAGCCCAGCCCGATGCAGCCCAGCACGCCAAGCTGAAGGCTGACGCAGCCCAGTCTTGCGCCGTGCATGTGCAAGCCATGCTGGACTTCCAGGCCATGGGCATCCCCACGGTGGACTATGGCAACAACATCCGCCAGGTGGCCTTTGACCAAGGCGTGAATAACGCATTTGACTTCCCAGGCTTTGTGCCAGCCTATATCCGCCCCATGTTTTGCGAGGGCAAGGGCCCTTTCCGCTGGGTGGCACTGTCAGGCGATCCAGAAGACATCTACAAAACAGACGCCAAGATCAAAGAACTGTTCCCCAACAACAAGCACACCCACCGCTGGCTGGACATGGCCCGCGACCGCATCAGTTTCCAGGGTTTGCCAGCACGCATCTGCTGGTTGGGCCTGGGTGAACGCCACCTGGCAGGTTTGGCCTTCAACGAGATGGTGAAAAACGGCGAGCTGAAAGCCCCCATCGTGATTGGCCGCGACCATTTGGATACGGGCTCGGTTGCCAGCCCCAACCGCGAGACGGAGAGCATGCGCGACGGTACCGACGCCGTGTCCGACTGGCCGCTGCTCAATGCCTTGCTGAACACCGCAGGCGGCGCCACCTGGGTCAGCCTGCACCACGGTGGTGGGGTGGGCATGGGCTATTCGCAGCATGCGGGCATGGTGATCGTGGCGGACGGCACAGACGCCGCCGCCGAGCGATTGGCCCGCGTGCTGGTCAACGACAGCGGCTCGGGCGTGATGCGCCATGCAGATGCAGGTTACGACGTGGCGATTGCCACTGCCAAGGCGCAGAAGCTGAACCTGCCCATGGTTCGCTGAAGCGCCTTATGTCCATTCAAAAATTAACATTGCAGCCAGGGGGCATGTCCCTGGACGATTTACGCGCTATTCATGCAGGCGGGGTGCATTTAAGCCTGCCGCAGTCGGCTTACGCCGACATGCAAGCCAGCGCCGCCATGGTGCAAGCTGCAGCGGCAGGCGACGCGCCCGTTTATGGCGTCAACACCGGCTTTGGCAAATTGGCCAGCACCCGCATCGACGCCGCTGCGCTGGAGACCTTGCAACTCAACTTGATCCGCTCACACAGCGTGGGGGTAGGGGAGCCGCTGGCACCTGAGGTTGTGCGGCTGATGCTGGCTACCAAAGCAGCGTCACTGGCCCGGGGATTCTCGGGCGTGCGCCATGTGGTGGTGGACACGTTGCTGGCAGTGTTCAATGCCGGTCTGGTGCCTTTTGTACCAAGCCAAGGGTCGGTGGGCGCATCCGGCGACCTGGCCCCCTTGTCGCACATGACGCTCGCGCTGATCGGCGAAGGTGAGTTCCTGGTCCATGGCGCACGTCAAGCTGCAGCACCTGTCCTGCAAGCCGCTGGCATTGCACCGCTGCGCCTTGCCGCCAAAGAAGGCCTGGCACTGATCAATGGCACGCAAACCTCCGCCTCGCTGGCGCTGCACGCGGTGCTGGCGTTTGAGCCGGTGTTGGAATCTGCGCTGGCCATTGGTGCGCTCACCGTAGATGCAGCACGGGGCAGCGATGGCCCGTTTGACCCGCGCATCCATGCCTTGCGTGGCCAGCCCGGCCAGATTGATGTGGCGCAGTACTACCGTGCACTGCTGTCGGGCAGCCAAATACGTGCATCGCACCAGGTCGGGGACGACCGTGTGCAAGACCCTTATTGCCTGCGTTGCCAGCCGCAAGTGGTGGGTGCATGTCTGGACCAACTTCGCCACGCATTTGCCGTGCTGCTGCGCGAAGCCAATGCCGTGACCGATAACCCGCTGGTGTTCCCAGCGTCTGCAGGGCATGCCGCCGCGATGCTCAGTGGAGGCAACTTTCACGCAGAGCCTGTCGCCTTGGCCGCTGATGGCGTCGCGTTGGCGATTGCCGAAGTGGGCGCCATTGCTGAGCGCCGCATTGCCATGTTGATCGACAGCAGTGTGTCGCGCTTGCCACCATTCTTGACGGCAGATGCAGGACTGAACAGCGGTTTCATGATCGCCCACGTCACAGCGGCCGCACTGGCGTCTGAGAACAAATCCATGGCGCACCCCGCCAGTGTGGACAGCCTGCCCACCAGCGCCAACCAGGAGGACCATGTCTCCATGGCCACCTTTGCCGCACGCCGCCTGCAGGGCATGATCCGCAACACCGCCCACATTCTGGGCATAGAGCTGCTGGCCTCCGCTCAGGCCATTGAGTTTTTGCGGCCTTTGCAGTCATCCCCCGTGCTGGAGCAAGTCCATGCGCTGTTGCGCAAGGAATGCCCTGCCATGCACCTGGACCGCTATATAGCGCCCGACATTGCCCACGCGACAGATTTGGTCACCAGCGGCAAGCTTGCACGCATCTTGCGTGGTTTGCCCGGATTACCCAAACTGTGGGTTGCTGTTTGAATACCTGTTCCTCAATGTCAGTTTCGTCTTTTCACAAAGGAAATCTCATGAAGCGCTTTACCCAAACGATTCTCTCCGTGGCTGTTTTGGCCTTTGCCAGCGGCACGGCCCTGGCGCAGGAGACCAAAGTCGCCATTGGCATCAGCGGCTGGACCGGCTTTGCGCCGCTGACGCTGGCCAAAGAGGCGGGCCTCTTTAAAAAGCACGGCCTGGACGTGAGCATCAAGAAGATTCCACAAAAAGACCGCCACCTAGCGATTGCATCGGGCGACATCCAGTGCGCAGCCACCACCGTTGAAACCTGGGTGGCCTGGAACGCAGCAGGCGTGGCCACCACACAGATCTTTCAGCTGGACAAAAGCTATGGCGCTGACGGCATGGTCGTCAAACCCGGCATTACCAAGATCACTGATCTGAAAGGCAAAACCGTGGCCGCCGATGCCCCTGGCACAGCGGGCTACTTCGGCCTGGCCTGGATCCTGAAAAAGAACGGCATGTCGGTTAAAGACGTGAAGGTGGTCAACATGGGCCCACAGCCTGCGGCCAACGCCATGATTGCCGGAACCGACGGCATTGACGCTGCCATGACTTACGAGCCTTACCTGGGTGCCGTGCGCGCCAAGCCCGAGGCAGGCAAGATCATCGCCACCACGCTGGACTACCCCATGGTGATGGACACCTTTGGCTGCACGCCCAAGTTCCTGGCCGAGAACGCCAAGGCAGCACAGGGCTTGGCCAATGCCTACTTTGACGCGCTGGACATGATCAAGGCCGACCCCAAGAAGAGCTTCGAGATCATGGGCGCGGACGTGAAGCAAGACGCCGAGAAGTTTGAGGCCAGCCAAAAATACCTGCGCTGGCAAGACCGTGCGGCCAACCAGAAGTTCTTTGCGGGCGAACATGCAGCCTTCAGCAAAGAGGCGGCCGATTTGCTGCTGGAAGTGGGCATCATCAAGGCTATCCCAGACCTGACCAAGCTGGCTGATACCCGCTTTATCAAGTAAACATGGCCCCCACGCTTGTCGCTATGCGTACTGCGCTGCCCCCCGAGGGGGCCCTCGCGCCTTGGGGCGGCCCGGCGGCGCTCATGCGTCTTGCTACGTGCTCCTGAAACAATAGCTGCCTAGGCATATAGGTATTGCCGAAAGCCGCTATTTTCTTTGTAAAACTGGACATGACCCCTCTCAAACCCGTCGCGCCCGGCACCCGTGTGCTGCTTGGCATCAGCTTCTTTGTGCTGTTTGTGGCCCTGTGGTCGGCAGTCACCTTCAGCGGCTTTGTGCAAAAGACCTTTTTGGCCGACCCGCTGACCATGCTGAAAGGCGGCTGGACGCTGATGACCGAGTACGGTTTTGCCAAAGACATAGGCATGACCGTGTGGCGGGTGCTGGGGGGCTTCTTGATCGCCACTGCATTGGCGCTTCCCCTGGGCGTGATGATGGGGGCTTACAAACCCATTGAAGCCTTCTTCGAGCCCTTTGTCTCCTTCGCCCGCTACCTGCCCGCCAGCGCCTTCATCCCGCTGCTGATCTTGTGGGCAGGCATTGGCGAGGCGCAAAAGCTGGCTGTGATTTTCATCGGCAGCTTTTTTCAGCTGGTGTTGATGATTGCCGTGACGGTGGGCAACACCCGGCGCGATCTGGTGGAAGCCGCCTACACCCTGGGCGTGAAAGACCGCAGCCTGATTGGCCGCGTGCTGATTCCAGGCGCCGCACCCGAGATTGCCGAAACCCTGCGCATGGTGCTGGGCTGGGCCTGGACCTATGTGATCGTGGCCGAGCTGATTGGCGCGTCCAGCGGCATTGGCCACATGATCACCGACAGCCAGGCGTTGCTGGCCACAGACCAGATCATCTTCGGCATCATCGTGATTGGCCTCATCGGCCTCTTGAGCGATCTCTTCTTCAAATGGGTGAACCGCAAGCTGTTCCCCTGGGCAAAGCTTTAATTGGGCCGCAGCATGACCGACATCCTCAGCGTCAAAGGCGTATCCCGCACCTTTCAATCCGCCACTGGCGGCGCACCTACCTTAGCCCTGCAGTCCACCGACCTGACAGTGCAAGAGAACGACTTCATCACCATCCTCGGCCCCTCGGGCTGTGGCAAAAGCACCTTGCTGCGCATCGTGGCCGGCTTGGATCAACAGTCCAGCGGCGAAGTGCTGCTAGACGGCAAACGCATCACCGGCCCCGGCGCAGACCGCGGCATGGTGTTCCAGAGCTACACCTTGTTCCCCTGGCTCACAGTGCTGGACAACGTCTGCTTTGGTCTGCGTGAGCGTGGCCTGCCGCGCAACCAGCAAGTCGAACAGGCGAGGGCGTTTCTAGCCAAAGTGGGCCTGTCATCCTTCGAGAACCACTACCCCAAGCAACTCTCTGGCGGCATGCAGCAGCGCACGGCACTGGCTCGGGCACTCGCCAACAAACCCCGTATGCTGCTGATGGACGAGCCCTTTGGCGCGCTAGACCATCAAACCCGCGAGCTGATGCAAGAAATGCTGCTGTCCATCTGGGAAGCCGAGCGCACCACCGTGCTGTTCGTCACCCATGACATCGACGAAGCCGTGTTCATGGGCAGCCGCGTGATGGTGATGAGCGCGCGCCCTGGCCGCATCAAGCTGGACCAAGCCGTGCCGCTGCCGCATCCGCGCCACTATTCGGTGAAAACCACGCCTGTGTTTGCGGAGTTGAAGGCTGAGCTGACTGAGCAGGTGCGGACGGAGGTGATTGCGGCTATGGCGGCGATGGGGTAGTTTGCCCAGCCACCTAAGCAGGTCAAGACCATTTACTTGGCGCGCTATGTCGGCGTATGAACTTTGCGATGCTCAATGTGGTCACACCGATAGAGGTCCAAAAAATGACAAATCCCATTGGACCCATAGTGAGGTAGAGAAGATTTGAAAACCATGCATAGCGACCGCTGAACGGTGGCAGTGAAGGTGTCACGAGCTCGACCAATGCGAGGCAAAAAGCCAGTATTGAAAAACCAATACTTACTCGAACTGCCGAGCGGGAGTTCTCATGCCCGTCGTTGAGTTCGTCAAGTTTGCTCGGTAGTTTCATAACTTTGAAAAAAGGTACAGGTAGGCGTTCGAAAATCTGTCGGTTGGCAACTTAGAAAATATTGATTTAAGGTCAAGCTATTTGTCGAGTCCCGCGCCGTGACAAATCTGGTTGACCTGCCAACAATCCTGCCACCGAAATGTCTTCGTCCAGTGCATCCCAATGCAAGCCGCCTTTGCTCAGCTCAACCATCGCTCGCTGTTCGGGTGTGGCGTCTAGCAGGCGGGGGAACCAAGCGAGTGGAGCCGCGATGGTTCGCCCATCAGACAAGTTGACCCACAAGGTGTCGTCGTCGAATCGAATAGCTTTAGGCGAAGTGATCATTCCACGTCCTATCAATCAGTTCTCTGTTGGCAACAATGGCATCACGCAACTCTCTCAGCGTACGTGCATCAATCCCGTCGCTGTCGCCCAAATACACCGTGGGCGTCAGCCAGAATTTTGCCTCGCCGTCATTGCCTCGCACAAGAATGTGCATGGCTTCACGCGGATTGCCTTCATTGGAATAAAAGAAGAACCGGAACGACTTGTAACGGAAAACGACAGGCATCCGATCTAGTTTAGCGCTTATGGCTCGCATCGACGTTAATCAACCCAACAACGCTGGCATACGCGAGGAAATCGACGAAGGCCATCACCTGCCGAAAAGACATAACGAATGAGCTGCACTTTCGACTGTTATCGAAATCCGCTCTTCAACGGTACCGAACCCACCTCCCAACCAATAGCAATCCAACCGTCAGCCCCATATGAAGAAAATCCCCCGGCACCAGCGTCAACGCTGTCAATTTGGTGGCAAAAGCGATAAGCGCTGCCAATATGCTGGCGCCCGCCGCCAGGGCCAGCCCATCGCGACGTCGCAGTGCGGTGACGAGCATGAACAATGCAGCTGTCAGTGCACATACCGACGGCCACAGCTTGACCTGGGCCACCATGGCCACCAGGATGCACATCACAGCGGCAATCACGGCAAAAATCCAGGCATATCGGCGTTGTTGCGCTACCGCACTTGTAGGCAGCGCTACGCTGATCGCCAGCAAGGGCAAGCCAACACCAGCCCCCAGCAAGGAAACGAACTGGTGCATGGCCGGGAGCGGCAGTACGCCAGAAAAGCGCAAGGTCCCCAGTACGGCAGCAGTACCGAGAATCAGGCAAGCCAGGCGCAGGGCTGGCCAGTGGTGAGCGGAACGCACAGCCACCCACAACGCTACGGCGGCCAGAATACCGTCAAACAAAGCTTGCAGATTCATGCTGACTCCAGGCCAGTTGGGTAGCTTGAATGGCTACGTTCGCGCAGCAGCACGGCCAACCCAGCTAAGGATGCCAGCAGCGCTAATGCGCCTGCCACACGGGTAGCAGTCGTGACGGGTTCTAGCCAAACGCCAGCCGTCAATGCGCCCAGGATAATGGTGGCGCGGGCCGCTTCTAAAGCCAGCGCCCAGGGTTTGCCTTCGAACAGCCAGGCCAGACATGCCGCATTGGTGACCAGCAGCGCCGCGAAACCCATGCGCATGGACAAGGACGCTGCGGAATCAGCCAACAGCATTTCAATGGAAAAGGCCAGAATGATAAGGGTTGCCAAGCCGCCATACAGGCGCTGGCCAGTGGTGATGGGGGTTTTGTACCGGATAGCTTCCATGCTCGGGCTTTGCTCTTGGGGCTGCGATGTGGCTGTCCAACCCGGCGGCGCAAAGACCACCATCAGCTTGTTGGACCAGCTTGGGGTTGCCCACAGGCCTTGCCAAATGGCCACGTAGTTTTTGAGGTTTCCCCATACCGGGTTCCAACTCAGCAAGGGCGCGAGTGTGCCGTAGACCACGGGCTCGTCATCACGTTCTTCGGTGTAGGTGCCAAACAGGCGGTCCCAGATGATCAACGTGCCGCCGTAGTTCTTGTCGATGCAATAGGGGTTGCGGCCATGGTGGCAGCGGTGGTTGGAGGGGGTCACCAATACGCGGTCGATCCAGCCCAGCTTGGGAACAAGCTTGGTGTGGCTCCAGAATTGGTAAACGATGCTGATCAGCGCCGTGATTGCAAAGACTTTGACCGGGATGCCGACAATGGCCATTGGCAGATAGAAGATCCAATAGAACACCTGGTTGGTTGATGACTGACGCAGCGCGGTGGACAGGTTGAAGTCCTCGCTGGAATGATGAATCACATGCGCAGACCACAGCAGGTTGACTTCATGCCCGCAGCGGTGAGCCCAGTAGTAGAAAAAGTCGTACATGAAGAAGGCCAGAATCCAGACTGCCGGGTGCTTGGCGTCCCAGCTCATCACAGCCACTTGGTCCAGTACCGCGGCGTAGACCACGATGGAGGCCAGCTTGAGCATGGAGCGAAAGGTTTCGCTGATAAAGCCCGCGTTCAGGCTGGTGATGGCATCATGAAAGCGGTAGACCTGTCGGCCCATCAGCCGGGCGATGATGAGCTCGGCGGCAATGCAGGCCAGGAAGAACGGGATCGCATAGAGAATGGGACTCATGTGAATTGCCTTTGAAAGGCGGAGTTTGGTTATGGCGTTCAGTGTCAAAGTTTTCCAGAATCACCAATGTCCGCCAGCCGACAGTCAGTGATGTAAATACCTATGGCAAACCCTAATTCATCGGTGGACGTTCGGCAGCATTTGCAGGCCACAGTGTTTGGTGCCCTCGGCGATGGGCTGTTGGACGAGGCGTGCCATCTGGCGCGCATTGAACATTACAAAGTACCCACCTTGCTTTGTGCGGCGGGGCAAGAGCCTGACTACTTGCGTTTGGTGGTTCGCGGGACGATCGATGCGATCGCCAGAAATGCGCTGGGTGAGGAGTTCAGCTTCGGGCTGATCACCCCAGGCGGCTGGGCCACTTGGCTTAACTGCTTCATGGAGACACCGCCGGAGCATGACTTTTACAGCAGTGCGTCGGCCTGCTTCATTGCACTGCCTGCGGCCGAGGTCAGGACACTGTGCGAGCGGCATCCCAAGCTTTATCCGCTGGTCATCCGGCAGATTGGTAGGCGAATGCGATTGCTGCTGGAGTGGACGGGGCAATCGGTTTTGGTGGGGCCTCTGCAGCGCATGGCCAAGCTGCTGTATGTGCTGGCGCTGGAACAGCAGGCACAGGGCAATCTCGCCACGCTGCACGTTACTCAGGCCCGGCTTGCAAGCATGGCACTGTGTTCGCGGCAAACAGCTAATACTTTGCTGGGGGAGCTGGCCGAGAGGGGCTTGATCACGTCCGCCTATCGGCGGTTCGAGGTGCCCGACCTCATGCGCCTGGCAGCTTTTGCTGATGCGAATTCCTTAGCTTGACGTCCGAACCTGGCGCTGTTTCGTTGTCCACAGCGTTTTGCACGGCTTTGTAAAACGCTTCCTGCGCCGATTCCGCCAAAGGATCGGTGGCACCACCGCCCCAGTTGGCGTTTGAGGCAATGACCAGTCTGCGCTTGGGGTCGATGAAGATGCCTTGGCCAAAAATGCCTTTGGCGGCAAAGCTGCCGTCGTCATAGGTCCACCATTGGTAACCGTAGCCTCGACCGGGTTCACCGATGCTGGTGCGCGCGGTGGTGGCGTCTGATAACCAGCCGCTTGGCATGATGCTCTTACCGTCAAGCATGGCGCCGTTCAAGATGAACTGCCCAAACCGGGCAAAGTCCCTTGTCGACGCCTGCAGGCAGCAGCCACTGATTTCTTGCCCTGTTTTGCTGAGAATCCAGGTTGCCTTTTGCTCCGCGCCAGCGGGAATCCAGATCTTCTCGGACAGGTAGGTTGCCAAGGGCTTCTGCGTGGCGTGGTTCAGCAAAATGCCGACCAAGTTGGTCTCACCAGTGCTGTAGAGCCAGCGGGTGCCCGCAGGCGCAGCGCGCGGCAACTTGCGCATGTAGCTCACCAGTGCGTCCATGCCTTCTTCGGGCTTGTGATCATCGAACTTGGCGACGTCAGAGTTCGGGTCGGCATAGTCTTCGTTCCATGCGACGCCTGAAGTCATTGTCAACAGCTGGCGTATGGTGACATCGTCATAGGCCGATCCCTTCATCTGCGGGATATATTGGCTAACCTTGTCGTCCATGCTTTTGATGTGTCCGTCTTGCACAGCGGCACCCACCAGGGTAGAGGTGAGCGACTTGGCCACCGAAAAGCTTGTCCAGCGGCCAGCGCTGTCAAAGCCCAGGCCATAACGTTCCAGTCGAACCTTGCCATCGTGCAAAACAATCACGGCTGAACTTCGTTGGCCAGCCATGTAGGTATTGATGTCCATCGATAGCGCCAATGGCTGGCCCGCTGGCAGAGGCGACGGCACGGGCGCGGCCGCAACCACGCGGGATTGGGCGAGCAGGGGGATACGGTCCATCGCCCGAAAAGCTGCGTCGCGCTGCGGCTCGTTCCAAAAAAGCAAGTCGCGATTGGTAGGCAAGGTGGCGAGCACACCGCGGGTTTCTGGGTCCAGGCTAAACCAGGCAGCGGCCCCCGTGCCTGTCAGCACGAGCAGGGCCCAGAGGGATGTTTTCTTGAAGTTCATGGCGGCGATCTTCAGCTGTTCGTTCAACTGGATCGCTAGTATCGCTTTTTTGCGAGCCCACGCTTTTGGCGGGATTGGTGTGAAAAGAGATCAGCATATCAACTGCTTGCGCGCACGGTGCAGACGCACAAACAAACTGGTCTCGGTAATGCCCAGGCGCTTGCAGACGGTGGCAGAAGGCTCTTCATGCAGCACCCGAAACAGCATCACCTCCCGCAAGCTGGGCGGCAGGGCGTCGATGCGTGTCAGCACCTGGGCCAACAGTTCTCGCTGTTCGGCCAGATCTTGTGGGCCAGCGCTGGGGCATTCGATGGCGTCGCTGGGGGGGCTTTCGGTGTCGTCAAAGTCGCAAGCGTCCGTGCTGTCATAGCGTGCGCGCTGGCGAATCAAGTCGATCAGCTTGAATTTCAATATCCCTGTCAGCCAGCTGCGCAGGCTTGCTCGCCCCTCAAATTGCGCGCGGCCACTGATCACGGCCTCAAATACGTCATGCACCACGTCTTCGGCCAGTGCTGGGTCTTGCAGCCTGCGCGCTGCAAAGCGGACCAAGTTGTCACGGTGGGGGGTGATGTCTGCCCAGCCAAGCTGGGGCATAAGGCCCCCATGGCCGCCTTGGCCGCCTTGGCCCCCTTGGCCACCGTAGCCCACTTGGCTGGCTTGCTCCGCTTCTTCGCCCAAATAAGGGAGCGACATGCTCGGTTGCGTCGTGCTGAAGGCAGTTGTAAGTGTGGTCATGGCAGTAAGGGCTGGGTGGGTGTTCAAGCCTCATACTGTGGCGAGCCAAGCTCACAACAGGCTCGCGAAAGATCACAATCAGATAACAATTGCATCAACTCAGCGTGTAAGAAAGCCCGCGCTGCCCCGACCAATGGCTTCTAGAGATCTCAAAGACGCCAAAAGCCCCTTCACGTTAAGCCCCGCATGAAATCGATACTTGTTGCCGAAGACCAAACAGACATCCGCGATTTGCTGGCTATGAACCTGCGCAACGCGGGCTACGCTGTGACGGCGGTGGCGGATGGCGCGGCGGCACTGGCTGCTGAGCAAGACCAGCCGCACGATCTGCTGCTGTTGGATTTGATGATGCCCGGCACGGATGGGCTGGAGGTCTGCAAGGCACTGCGCGGGCGTGGGCGCAGCACACCCATTCTGATGCTGACGGCCAAGTCCACCGAACTGGACCGGGTCTTGGGCCTGGAGTTGGGGGCAGATGACTACCTGACCAAGCCGTTTTCGCTGGCGGAGTTGCTGGCTCGGGTCAAGGCACTGTTGCGCAGGTCCGAAATGCTTTTGGCTGCGCAGCAGTCGCATGCCTACGCAGGCGCTGTTTTGCGGCTGGGCGAGGTGGAGATTTCACCCACCAAGCGGCAAGTGACGGTGCGCGGACAGGTCCAAGACCTGACCGCTCTGGAATTTGATTTGCTGCTGCACTTTGCACAGCACCCAGGGCATGTGTATTCGCGCACGCAGCTTTTGAACGCGGTGTGGGGCTATTCGCACGATGGCTATGAGCACACGGTGACCACCCACATCAACCGCCTGCGGGCCAAGCTGGAGCTGGACCCCATGCACCCGCAACTGATCCTGACGGTGCGTGGCGCGGGCTACAAGTTTCGCGAGGCAGCCTGAGCCATGTCTGTTCGTCTCAAAATCGCGTTGACGATCTTTTTGACCGGATTTTTGACGGCAGTGGGGGTGGTGGCCACGGTGCTGTATGCCTTTGAGCGATTTGAGCGCGAAACCACGTACTACCGCGCCGCCGGGTTTTTAGAGCGCGTTGTGGCTGAGCATGGGGACATGCTGGGCATGCAAGAGCGGTTTCCGCAAGAGTTCAGCGGTTTTTTGCGCAGCCTGGTCTTGTTTGAGCCCGATTCGCAGCTGTATCTGCTGGCCATGGATGGCCGCGTGATTGCGATGTCGGGCGATACGCCTTTGCCCGCCGACTTCAGAGTCAACATGGGGCCAGTGAAAGAAGCCAGTGGCGCGCAGCCCATGCCGTATGTGATGGGGGATGACCCGCAAAGCATGGATGCCAATGCCGTGATCGCGGCGAGGCCGCTGCGGCGTTCGGCCATTCTGAAGCAAACCGACGCCGCAGGCTATTTGTATTTGGTTTGTCACAAGTCTGTGATCAATCAAAGCAGTTTGGCGGCTTTTCAGGGCAGCTTTGTCAAACCCACGCTTGTGCTGATCTTGGCCGTGGTGGCGCTCAGCACCTTGCTGGCCGCCTGGGTGGCCACCAGCATTACACGCCCCTTGGCGCAAATGAGCGCAGCGGTGGCCCATGTCACCCGCGAAGGCCTGGGCGACTTGCAAACCGGGCAGGCCATCTCAGGCGATGTCTATTTGGGGCTACCCAAAACGGCGTCAGACCAGGTCGGCAATGGCACTGACGAATTTGGCCGCCTCAACAATGCCTTGCACAGCATGCTGGACACCTTGCGCCAGCAGTGGGCTACTTTGCGCCGCCTGGATCATTTCAGGCGCGAAGGGGTGAGCAATCTGTCGCATGATTTGCGTTCGCCTTTGACCGCCACCGCAGCCTGCTTGGAGACGCTGGAAAACCGTTGGGCGCAAGACGATGCCCATGCTGATGACCGCCAACTGCTGGCTGTGGCCTTGCGTAACACCCGCAACGCAGCGCGCCTGGTGCAGTCGCTGGGCGACTTGGCCCAGCTCGACGAGCCCACGTTTCAGTTAAAAGCCGAATTAATGGATGTGGGCGAGCTTTTGGATGATGTTTCGCTACGATTTCGAGAGCGTGCTATCCGCCAGGGTATTGCCGTAACGGCTGATTCGGACAGTATTTGGGCAAAGGTGGATGTCGAACTGTTTGAGCGTGCCATTGCCAATCTGATGGACAACGCCTTGAAGTTCTGCGCCAGTGGCAGCAGCATTCAGTTGGCGGCGCGCAAACAAGGTGATCAAGTGCACATCACGGTGACAGATACGGGTGCTGGCATTGCTGCTGCAGATCTGCCGCACCTGTTTGACCGCCTCTACCAAGCCCGCCAAAGCGTGGCGCCTGCCACTGGTGAGGGCGGCAAGGGCCTGGGCCTGGCAATCGTGAAGCGGATTGTGGAACTGCACGGTGGCCAAGTCGCGGTGAGCAGCGTGCTTGGCCAAGGTACGGTGATCGATTTGCGCTTGCCCGCCGCAGTGTGATCAACCTGGCAGAGTAACTAAATCTGTACCCGCGTGCCCAGTTCGATCACGCAGTTGTCAGGCAATTTGAAGAACTCCACCACGCTGCCCGCATTGCGTGACATCACGGCAAACATGGCTTCGCGCCAGTGAGCCATGCCTTTGCCCTTGGTGGGGACCACGATTTCGCGGCTTAAGAAGTACGAGGTTTCGAACAGGTTGATGTTCAAGCCTTTGGCCTTGCACAGCTCCAGTGCCTTGGGAATATCGGGCGAGTTCTTGAAGCCGTAGTTCACTTGCACGCTCCAAAAGCCTGGCACAAGGGTTCCAACCTGTACGCGTTCTTCAAAGGGTATCCAGGGCACGTCGTGGAATACCACGGTCAAGATCACATTGCGTTCATGCAAAACCTGGTTGTGCTTCAGGTTGTGCATCAAGGCTTGCGGCACCGTGCCCGGGTTGGCCACCGCGTACACCGCTGTTCTGGGCACACGGTGGCCCGCATCTTGTGCCAGCGAGGTGATGAAGGGCACCAGTTCAGGATCGTCTTGGCGGATGCTGTCGATCAACAGCTCACGTCCGCGGCGCCAGGTGGCCATCACGGTAAAGATCACAAAACCCAAGAGCAGCGGGAACCAGCCACCCTGGAAGAACTTGATAGAGCAGGCTGCAACCAGCAAGCCGTCCAGCGCCAGAAAAGCAGCTGTGGCGGCAATGGCCACGGGCAAGGGATAGTTCCAGCCAAATCGCACCACAAAGAAGGTCAGCAGCGTGGTGATCATCATGGTCACGGTCACAGCAATGCCATAGGCCGCAGCCATGGCGGACGAACTGCCAAAGCCAATCACTGCCGCGATCACAGATGCCAGCAAGAGCCAGTTCACACCAGGCAGATAGATTTGTCCCGCCTCTTTGGCGCTGGTGTAGTTCACCTGCATGCGGGGCAGAAGGCCGAGTTGCATGGCTTGCTTGGTCATTGAATAGGCGCCAGAAATCACGGCCTGCGACGCGATCACGGTGGCAAGGGTAGCCAGCGCCACGGCGGGGATCAGCCAGGCGGTGGAGAACATCCGAAAGAACGGGTTTTCGATGGCTGCAGGGTCACGCATCAGCAGAGCCCCCTGGCCCATGTAGTTGATGGCGAGTGCAGGCAGCACCAAACCTGCCCAGGCCAGCTGAATAGGGCGTTTGCCGAAGTGCCCCATGTCCGCATAAAGTGCCTCTGCCCCTGTGAAGGCCAGCACGATGGCACCCACCGCCAGGAAAACGCCCCAACCTCGGGCGTACAAAAAGGCCAAACCATTGAGCGGGTTTAGTGCGGCAAGGATTTGGGGTTGCTGCGCAATCTCAAACAGGCCTGTCCCGGCCAAAACCGTAAACCACAGCACGATGACCGGGCCAAACAGTTTCCCCACCAGCCCGGTGCCAAAGCGCTGAACTGCAAACAGGCCGATCAGCACGGCAATGCAAATGGGCAGCACATAGGGCTTGAAGGCCGGGGTAACCACCTCCAGGCCCTCTACCGCACTCAGCACGGAGATAGCAGGCGTGATCACGCTGTCGCCATAAAACAGTGCAGCGCCAAACACACCGGTCAGCAACAGAATGACCCGCGTGTGCGCGGTCTTGCCCGCTGCTTTGGCCGCGAGCGCGGTCAGCGCCATGATGCCGCCTTCGCCCCGGTTGTCGGCGCGCAAGATCAAAAGCACGTATTTCAGCGTGACCACGACCATCAGGCCCCAGAAGATCACCGATACGGCACCAATGAGATTTGTGGCATCTAACGGCACGCCGGTCGCGGGGCTGAACACCTCTTTCATGGTGTAGAGCGGGCTGGTGCCGATATCGCCATACACCACCCCAAGTGCACCCAGGGTAAGGGCGGCGAGACTTTCTTTGCTGGAGGCTTTGACCATGTCAGACTTTTTGCTGTGAAGATGGCCCGACTTTGACGTACAGCGCATCAGGAACGCATAAGCAAGTTTGCTATTCCGTCGCCAACCTGTAGCCGACACCGGTTTCCGTCAGCAAATGGCGCGGCTCAGCCGGGTTTGTCTCAATTTTTGCGCGCAATTGGCCCATGTACAGGCGCAAATAGTGGGTGTGCTCGGTAAATTCTGCACCCCATACATCTGCCAGAAGCTGCCGGTGCGTCACCACGCGCCCTGCGCTGCGCACCAATCGGGCCAGCAAATTGAATTCGGTGGGGGTCAAGTGCAGCGCATTGCCGCTCAGTGTGACCTGGTGTTGGACCAGATCGACGCTCAAGTCTTCCAGCACATGAAGCGTGATCGCTGGGGCCAGAGCGGTTCCCCGGTGCCGCAGCGCAACCCGGATGCGGGCCAATAACTCGGCAACGCTGAAGGGCTTGGTGATGTAGTCGTCAGCGCCAGCATCCAGCAAAGCGATTTTTTGGGCCTCTTGGTGCCTTGCAGATATCACCAGAATGGGCGTGGCGTGTTGCTTGCGGACTTCCTTGACCAGGCTGACGCCGTCCCCATCTGGCAAGCCCAAATCCAACAGGATCACATCGGGGGGCGAATGAGCGAACAAAGCGCTGGCTTCGCTGAGCGATACCGCCGTTTGCACATCGAACCCTTCCACGCTCAAGGAGGATTGGATCAGCGTGCGAATTTCACGGTCGTCTTCAACGACCAGGACACGAAGGCTCATGTTGGGCTCCCTGGCGGTTCAGCTTCTGTTCCATGTGGTGGTTGATCGGCTGCAAGCGGCAGGGTCAGGGTAAAGCTGCTTCCACCTGCGCTTCTGCGTCGCAAAGTCAGCGTGCCTTTGTGCGCTGTGGCAATGGCCCGGCACAGGGCCAGGCCCAGACCCGCGCCGCGCTGGCCCGAGTGGTCATTGCGCGAATAGGGCTCAAATACGGCAGTTTGCTGATCCATAGGGATGCCTTGGCCTCGGTCTTTGACGGCGATGCGCAGGTCTTGCGCGTCGGCATCTACCACCAAGTCGATGGCGTCGCTGCTGTACTTGAGGGCGTTGTCCAGCAAATTGGCCAGCAATTGCGTTATGAGTACCGGGTCAACCTGAATCAGCGGCAGACCGGCAGGCACACGGGATTTGATGCGCCGCGTACTGTCGTGCTGACGAACTCGCGCCAGCACTGCGCCCACGATTTCTTCGATGGATTCCCAGCCGAGCTGGATGTCCTGGCTGGCATTGCCCAGGCGCACGAGCTGCAAGGTGTTTTCGCTCAAGGTAGAGAGATAGCCTGCTTCGTTGACGATGCTGGCCAGCAAACGTGCTTGTTCTGCGGGGCTGAGCTTGTCGCCCTGGGTCTGCAAGGCAGATGCCGCCCCCATCACGGCCGCCAGTGGTGTGCGCAAATCATGCGAAATAGCCGCCAAAAAAGTGCTTTGAACCTGTTGGCGTTGCACTTCGCTTTGGGCGTCTTGCATGCTGCTGGAGAGTTGCAAGCGCAGCAATGCTTGCCCAAGTAGCGTGCAAAGTGCTTGCGCGTGCTCGCGGCCTGCATGATCTGACGCCTGTGCGGGCTGAATCTGGGCCGCGCCGAACATGTGGGCCGCGTCGCCCACGGGCATATACCAGGCATTGAGCCCTGGCCAGCGCCCCGTGCCAGGGCCGAGTACGGCGGCTTCCCGCATGCAGGCGTTCAGGCCGTCCCGGACCATGGGCGTCACCTGTGCATCCAAGATCAATTGGCCGTCTGCCCCGGTCAGGCTTAATTGTGATGGGCCTGCATAGGATTGATTCAGGGCCAATTTGCCGAGCCGTGAGATGTCGTCAACCGACGTGGCCGCCGCCAGGTTGCTGGCCAGTTCTTGAAGTTGCCGTGCGCGCTCTTCGTTCAAGCGCGCAAATGCGGCTTCGCGCCTCAAACCTGCAGATAAGTGGCTGATGGCCAAGGCCACCAGCAGCATGGTGAAGAGGGCGATCAGGTGTTCCTGGCTGGCCACTTCAAAGGTCCAGCGCGGCGGCACAAAGAAGAAGTTCAGTGCCGTCACCGCCGCCACAGCGCAGCTGACAGACAGCAGCCAACCTTGCGTATAGGACGCGATCACCACGGCCAGCACATAAAACATGGCTTGGCTGATTAGCGAGACATGGTGATCAAACGCAAAGCCGCAAGCCGTTGCGCCGGCCAACAGTGCTGCAACTGTGGCCCAGTTCTTCCAGGTGGTTTTGTTCATGATGGGCTCAGCGTAGCACTGGCCGCATCAGGATTGCATCAGGAACCCAGCGGGAAAGCATCTCTTAGGAACCAGGGCCAGGCTTTAGAACCGGAAGGCACCTATCAATTCATTGAAGGCTTTGGGGCTCTTGATTTGGTAGACACGTTCCACGTTGCCGCCTACGCGCACTGCCATGCCATTGCTTTGGTATTGCCAACGCTCGGCTTTGCCTGCGCCCACAATATCGAGCGTAAATGCCCAGTCCTGCTCGTCGTCCGAGGTGCGGTTGATGGGCTGCTTGGTCTTCCAGTACTTGTGAAATTCAGCGACTTCAGACCAGGCACGCAACTCTTTGGTGACGCGAAGTTGGGCATTGCGCACCGTCACGGTTTGTGTTGGTGCTGCGTGGCTTAGGGGCGCTGCCATGGGGGACGCCAACAGCACCATACCAAGCCCAAACTGGCGACGGGTCAATGGGGTAGAGCGGCTTGGCATGGTGGGCACTGCAAATTACAAGAGGCGAGGGCGTTGGAAAGGTCGGGTGGCGAGGGGCCTGACACTCAAGTGTAGACGCCAAGACAGGTCGGCGTCATTCCACGGCCCTAGAATGATTTGCAGGAGACCCACATGACGCACACCAATCCTTATGCCAACGGGCTGGACAAGAATCCGGCCAATTTTGTGGCCTTGTCGCCACTCAGCTACCTGGCCCGAACGGCCAAGGTTTACCCAGACCGCTTGGCCATCATTTACGGCGAGCAGCGTCAAACCTGGGGTCAAACCTACACACGCTGCTGCAAGCTGGCGGGTGCCTTGTCTGCACGTGGCATTGGCGCGGGTGACACGGTGGCCGTCATGCTGCCCAATGTGCCTGCCATGTTGGAGCTGCATTTTGGGGTGCCCATGACAGGCGCTGTGCTCAACACGCTCAATACCCGGCTGGACGCCGAAGCCATTTGCTTCATGTTGCAACACGGCGAGGCCAAGGTCCTGCTGACTGACCGTGAATTTGCACCGGTGATCGAAAAAGCCCTGGCCATGCTGGGCGACAAACGCCCATTAGTCATCGAGGTGGAAGACGACACTGCCCCAGTGGGCAAACACCTGGGGGAGGTCAGCTACGAGGCCTTTTTGGCCCAAGGCGACGCGCAATTTGCTTGGAAGCTGCCCGCAGACGAATGGGATGCCATTTCGCTCAGCTACACCTCGGGCACCACCGGTAACCCCAAAGGCGTGGTCACGCACCACCGGGGTGCTTACCTGAACGCGGCAAGCAATGCCCTGACCTGGCCTATGCCGCACCATGCTACTTACTTGTGGACGCTGCCTCTATTCCACTGCAACGGCTGGTGCTTTCCGTGGACGATGGCTTTGATCGCGGGTACCAGCGTTTGCCTGCGACGCGTAGACCCTGCACTGATCTTCCCGCTGATCCGTGAGCATCACATTACCCACATGTGTGGTGCACCTATTGTTTACAGCATGTTGATCAATGCACCAGCCAGTTTGCGCGATGGCATCACCCACACGGTGAAAGGCCTGATCGCCGGGGCTGCGCCACCTGCCGCAGTGATTGAGGGCTGCGAGCATGCGGGAATTGACATCACCCATGTCTATGGTTTGACCGAGGTTTATGGCCCTGCAGCCGTTTGTGCCAAACAGGAATCGTGGGCCCATTTACCCGTGGAAGAGCGTGCGCGCTTGAACGGACGCCAGGGTGTGCCGTATCCCCTGCAAGAGGCCGTGACCGTGCTGGACCCGGTGACGATGACGCCCGTACCGGCTGACGGTGAAACCATGGGCGAAATCTTCTTCCGAGGCAATGCGGTGATGAAAGGTTATTTGAAAAACCCGGAGGCCACGCAAGAGGCGTTTGCTGGCGGCTGGTTCCATACCGGGGACCTGGCCGTGATGTACCCCGACGGTTACGTCAAGATCAAAGACCGTAGCAAAGACGTGATCATCTCGGGCGGCGAAAACATTTCGTCTATTGAAGTGGAAGATGTCTTGCACAAACACCCCGCCGTGATGCTCGCGGCCGTGGTGGCCAAGCCTGATGAAAAGTGGGGCGAAGTGCCTTGCGCGTTTGTTGAACTCAAACCTGGCGCTGAAGCCACAGAAGCCGACATCATCGAATATTGCCGCCTGCATTTGGCGCGCTTCAAAGTGCCCAAGCGCATCGAATTTGTGACGCTGCCAAAAACCTCCACCGGCAAGATTCAGAAGTTTGTGCTGCGCGACCAGGTTAAATCGACCCAGGCAATCGAATAAATCAGTTGGCGATGCGTTTCAGTGCGGTGATGGAAAGAATGACCGTACTGGATGCGTATCCAAATGCAGTGCCGTTTTCAAGCATGCTGTCGGCCTGGCTGTAGTCTTGGCTGTTGATGATGCGGGCGACTTTGCCTGCTTCTAGGTGAAAAGCCTTGTGATCTGCAATGAGCCGGACAAATTCTGGCAAGTTGCCGTGCTTGATTTTGCCCTCGCCATGAAGCCAATGGCCCAGATCGCAGGCGTCATCGACGCATACTATTTGCTCGTCGATGCTCAAGCGTTGCGCAATGGCTTCTCGGAACTTGGCTTTCCACCTGGCATGGCTGACGACGGCGTTGTCCAGCGTGGTGGCGCTCATGGACGGCGCCACCCTTCGTTGTTTTGACTTTGTCGCCTACATACCGGCATAGTTAGGTCCGCCGCCGCCTTCTGGTGTCACCCAAACGATGTTCTGCGTCGGATCCTTGATGTCGCAGGTTTTGCAGTGCAGACAGTTTTGCGCGTTGATTTGCAGCTTGTCTTGGCCCGTCTCAGTTACCACGTATTCGTATACGCCAGCCGGGCAGTAACGGGCTTCTGGCGCACCATAGGTGATGAAGTTGGTGTTGACCGGCACGCGGTCATTCTTCAAGGTCAGGTGTGCGGGCTGGTTTTCTTCGTGATTAGTGTTGCTGATGAACACGCTGGACAGGCGGTCAAAGGTGAGCTTGCCATCGGGCTTGGGGTAATCAATCTTGGGGCAATCAATCGCTGGCTTCAAATAAGTGTGATCTGCCTGCGTGCGGTGCAGCGTCCAGGGGATGTGACCCCGCAGCACAAATTGCTCAATGCCGTTCATCAGCGTGGCAACGGTTGTGCCTTTCTTGAACCAGGTCTTGAAGTTGCGGGCAATGTTCAGCTCTTGGTGTAACCAGCTCTTCTCAAAGGCTTCGGGGTAGGCGGTCAATACATCGTGTTGACGGCCCTCGGCCAGCGCTGCAAATGCGGCTTCTGCCGCCAGCATGCCGCTCTTGATGGCTGCATGGCTGCCTTTGATGCGGCTGGCGTTGAGGTAACCCGCATCGTCGCCCACCAGTGCGCCACCTGGGAACACGGTCTTGGGTAGGGACAACAAGCCACCTGCCGTAATGGCACGCGCACCATAAGAAATTCGCTTGCCAGGCTTAATGCCATGAGCCTCGTCGCCTTCCAGGTACCAGCGGATGTTGGGATGCGTCTTCCAGCGCTGCATTTCTTCAAAGGGGCTGATCCACGGATTGGCGTAGTCCAGACCTGTGATGAAGCCCAGCGCAACTTTGTTGCCTTCCAGGTGGTACAAGAATGCGCCACCATAAGTGTCATCGTTCAGTGGCCAGCCCGCGGTATGTACCACTAAGCCGGGTTCGTGACGGGCGGGGTCAATCTCCCACAACTCTTTGATGCCCAAGCCGTAAGCTTGCGGGTCGCAGCCCTTGTCCAACTCGTATTTTGCAATGATCTGCTTGCCCAAGTGACCGCGTGCACCTTCAGCAAACACGGTGTATTTGCCCAAAAGCTCCATGCCCAGCTGGAAATTACCCGTCAGCTCGCCATCTTTGCCCACACCCATGTTGCCGGTTGCCACACCGCGCACCGAGCCGTCTTCGTTGTAAAGCACTTCTGCCGCCGTAAAGCCTGGGAAGATTTCCACGCCCAGGCTTTCGGCCTGTTCGCCCAGCCACTTGGTCACATTGCCCAGGCTGACGATGTAGTTGCCGTGGTTTTGAAAACACTTGGGTAGCATGAAGCTGGGCACGCGAAAGCCGCTTTTCTCGCGCAGGAAGACCATGGCGTCGTCGGTGACGGGTTGGTTCAGCGGGGCGCCCAGTTCTTTCCAGTTAGGAATCAACTCTGTCAGCGCTTTGGGGTCCATGACCGCGCCTGACAGGATGTGCGCGCCTGGCTCAGATCCTTTTTCCAGGACCACGACAGAGATTTCTTTGCCTGATTCCGCAGCCATCTGCTTGAGGCGAATGGCGGTTGACAGGCCACCAGGGCCACCACCGACCACGACCACGTCGTATTCCATGGATTCGCGGGGGCCGTGAGCGGCCAGGATTTCTTCATTGGTCATTGAGGGTCTCGTATCTGGTCGGTGGCCCATGCTGGGCCGTTGATCGTGCGAAAGGTTTCCGGGGATTTTATGCGTTGCGCCGTGGTCGCCATACTCTAAAGTGTCTCGCTGGCAGCTGCCTTGCAGTCAAGTATTTGACAGGGTGCAAGCCATACAGGAATATTAGCGGTTCACAATCGCCGTATTCAACGGTAAGTAGCCGCTGGGAGAACATGCAAATGAGACTATTTTTTAAACGTGCTAGCGCGCAAGGGCTGGTGTACGGGCTGAGTATCGGCCTTGCTTTGGCTTGGACCATGGGCGCATCGGCGCAGGGCTACCCGACAGGGCCTATCAGTTTGGTCGTGCCCTTTGCCGCAGGCAGTGGCACCGATGCCGTCGCCCGCACCGTGGGGCAAAAACTGTCTGAGCGGCTCAAGCAGGCGGTGGTGATCGACAACAAACCCGGTGCCAGCGCACAACTGGGCGCGGTGCATGTGGCCAAGGCTAAGCCTGATGGCTACACCTTGTTTATGACGACAAACACCTCGCATTCTGCGAACCCGAGCCTGTTTAAGTCGCTCAATTACGACCCGATCAAAGACTTCACCCCTATCGCCCGCGTTGGTGAATTGCCCTTTGCGCTGGTGGTTAATCCCACGTTACCCGTCAATTCAGTCAGCGAATTGATCAGCTACGGCAAAGCCAACCCCGGCAAACTGTCTTATGCGACGCCCAACAGCACCTCACTGGTGGCTATGGAGACCATCAAGCGCATTGCGGGCATTGACATCGTGGGCATCCCCTACAAATCCAGCCCCCAGGCCATGACGGATTTGCTGGGTGGTCAGGTGCAGGTGTATGTGGTGGACTTTGGCTCAGGCATGTCCATGCTCAAGAGCGACCGGGTGCGCACCATTGGCGTGACCACCGCAGAGGCGTCACGCATCTTGCCCGCGCTGCCGCCCATCGGAAAGACCGTCAAAGGCTTTGACTTGACCAGCTGGAATGGCATCTTTGGCCCCGCAGGGCTGCCGCGCCCCATCGTCGACCGCATCAACGCTGAGCTGCAAATCGTGCTGGCTGACAAAGAGGTTCAGGACAAGTTGGCCCAAATCGGCTTTGAAGTCTGGCCCAGCAAGACGCCTGATGAATTCACCAAGTATGTGGCCGACCAACTCAATCATTGGTCCACCATGATCAAACAAGCGGGCATTAAACCTGAGTGATGTGAGACCCCCCCGTGTCGGCTTCGCCGCCTCCCCCTCAAGGGGGCGTCGCCAGTGGCCTTGCAAAGCCAGTTCCACGGCGACTGGGCGCTTAGCCGCCGCGTAATTTGCAAGTCTTGGTTCTTGTCTAAGACCATGGAGAAATGAATTTGACCGCCTACAACTTTCATGTCCGCCAGGCCGATGTGCCCAGCTACCAGCCCGCCAACCACCATCACACCAGCAATCAGCGCTTGATCGGGCCGGAGAATGTCGGTGCTAAGCAAATGGAGGTGCTGATGGGCACCTTAAACAAGGGCGGTGGTGCTTTGCCACATGCGCACCCGGGGATTGAGCAGTCCTGCTATTTGCTGGAAGGTACGGCCCGCGCCAAGGTGGGTGAGCAGGAATTTGATTTGGTGCCCGGGGACATGTGCTTCTTCCCCGCAGATGTAATGCACGTATTCACGGTAACCAGCGAAACGCCTGTCAAGTTACTGGTGATCTATGCACCGCCATATGGTGAGTCGCCTGACAAGGTCATCAGGCCGAAAGCGTAACGCTGGCGTTTTCTGTAGCAGCTTTCAGCACCCGTGGCGGACAGGCCTTAAGCCCTGCCATGATCATGTCCACCATCCCGGGAGCTTGTTTAAGCAGGCAATAGCGCTGCGTGTCTTGCAGCCATTCATGTATGGTGCCCACCATGAAGGCGTGCAGGGTTTGTGCCGCCGCATTGATGTCCGTGTCAGCAGGCAGTTGCCCTTGCTGCACCGCGGTGCCCAGTATCTCGCCCACTTGGCAAAAACATTCTTCCCGGTGTTGCTGCTCCCGTGAAATCGCCCCGGCGGCGTCGCCCGTGTTCTCGCAGCGGTGCAGCAAAATGGTGTTGACCTTTTGCTGGCGCTCAGACTGCGCCAAGGTAGTCAAGGCTTTCACCATGATCTGGCGCATCGTACCCAAAGGGTCTGCCACAAGATTGCTGGAAAGCTCCGTCAGCAAGGCCTCCATGGGCAACATCGCCCGATCAAACAGGGCCTGAAGCAGGGCGGTTTTGTCCTTGAAATGCCAGTAGATGGCGCCACGCGTCATGCCTGCCGCAATCGCAATGTCATTCAGCGTGGTTTGTGCGACGCCGTGCTCATAAAAAACCTGCTCTGCCGCGTCCAGCAAAGCGGTGTGCGTGTGCTCAGCGTCTTCTTTGGTTTTGCGTGCCATGGTGAGGGGTTTTAAGGGTGGGTAACAAATCTTTGCATTGGGTTTTGCAATTAAACATGCATGAATGTATGTATGATAAAGCCATCTCCCTTCTGTTTTTCAGCAGCTCATGCCATCACATTCCCTTTTCCGTCCAAACCTTGACAATTCTCAAACTCCTGAGCCCGCCAGATTCGGCACTTTGCCCTATGCCTTGAGCGCTTTAGGCTTGGCGCTGAGCTTGGCTGCCTGTGGTCCTTCCGCGCCTGGGGGCGGGGCAGGGCACGGCGGACCCGGCGGAAACATGCCGCCACCCGAAGTGTCTGTGATCACCGTGGAGCCCAAAAACGCTTCTGTGGAGATGGAATACACCGGCCAAACCGCAGGCTCGCGCGAGACCGAGGTGCGCGCTCGCGTGGCGGGCATCTTGCAGCGACGCCTGTACCAAGAAGGTGCTGTGGTTAAGGCGGGCACACCGCTCTTCCAGATTGATCCGGCTAACTTTGAAACGCAGCTTGCATCTGCTGAAGCGACCGTGGGTGTGGCGCAGGCCAAGCTCAACCAGGCCCAGCGAGATAACGCCCGGCTGGCACCGCTGATCGCTGAGAAAGCCATCAGTCAAAAGGAATTTGACGACAGCAAATCGGCGTTGGAATCTGCCCAGGCGTCGCTGAAACAGGCCCAGGCACAGGCCAATGAAGCTCGCCTCAACCTGGGCTACACCCGTGTGGTGGCACCTATCAGCGGTGTGACAGGCACGGTCAGCAAGTCAGACGGCAGCTTGGTCAGTGGGGCGGACAGCCTGCTGACCACCATTGTTCAGACGAACCCGATTTACGTGAACTTCAGCGTGTCGGAAAGCGACTACCTGCGCATGACGCAGCAGGTCAATTCAGGCCAATTGACAATGCCGGGCAAACGCGCCGCCAACGGCAGCGTGGCTTTTTCTGTGGGCTTGAAGCTGGCAGATGGCACCATGTATCCACGCTCTGGCAAGCTGAACTTTGCCAGCGAGAAGGTCAATCCCGCTACCGGCAGCATCGACGTGCGTGCCGAAATCCCCAACCCCGACGGCAGCCTGCGCCCAGGCCAGTTTGTGCGGGTGGTGCTGAGTGGTGCCAGCCGCCCCAACACCCTCAGCGTGCCTCAGCGTGCGGTGATCGACAGCCCGTTTGGGAAGATGGTGTTTGCCGTCTCGCCAGACAATAAGTTGGTCCCACACCCTGTAGAGCTGGACGGCTGGACCAAGGGTGAATGGATTGTGACCAAGGGCATCACGGCAGGTGAACGCATCTTGGTGGAAGGCTTTATCAAGGCGCATGACCCCGGCATGACCGTGACGCCAGTGCCCTATGTGGCGGGAGCCCAAGGTCAAGGTCCAGGGCAGGGCGGGGCACCTGCTGGCGCTGGCAAAGCGCCATCTGAGCAAGTAAAACCTGCTTCTCCGCAAGCTGGTGCTGCGTCTTCTGCTTCTAAATAAGGAGCAATAGAGCCTATGTTTTCCAAGTTTTTTATCAACCGTCCGATCTTCGCGACGGTGCTTTCGCTCTTTTTGGTGCTGGCCGGGTTGGCCGCGATGCGGGTGTTGCCGATTTCGCGCTATCCAGATATTTCGCCACCCGTGGTCAGCGTCACGGCCATTTACCCTGGTGCTTCCGCCGAGGTGCTGGAAACAGCTGTGGCTGCGCCCATCGAGCAGTCCATCAACGGCGTTGAGAAGATGCTGTACATGTCGTCGACCTCTTCGGGCGACGGCGTGGTATCCATCAATGTGACCTTTGACGTGGGCACCGATCTGGACATTGCGGCGGTGAACGTCAATAACCGCGTGAACCAGGTCTTGAATAAGCTGCCGCAAGAGGTCCAGCGCCAAGGCGTGACCGTGGCCAAGAGTTCGGCCAACTTCATGGTGGTGGTGGCGATGTATTCGCCAGATGACCGCTATGACGCGCTGTACATCTCCAACTACACCACGCAAAACGTGTTGGATGCTTTGAAGCGCGTGCCCGGCACCACCAATGTGCAAGTGTTTGGGGCCAAAGACTACGCCATGCGAATCTGGCTGCGGCCTGACCGCATGGCTCAGTTGGGCATCACGGTGGCTGACATCAGCGCCGCGGTGACCGAGCAAAACGCCCAGTACGCCGCCGGCAAGATCGGTGCACCGCCTGATAACAGTGAAGAACTGACGCTGACGGTCACCGCCAAAGGCCGCATGCTCGAACCCGACCAGTTTGCCAACATCGTCGTGCGCAGCGGCAGCAACGGCGCCGTGGTGCGCCTGAAAGATGTGGCCCGGGTAGAGCTGGGTTCTAAGGACTACAACTTTTATGGCCGCGTCAATGGCCACCCGGCTGTGCCTGTGGGTGTGTTCTTACAAACCGGTGCCAATGCGCTGGACACTCGCGCCGCAGTAGAAAAGACCTTGAAGCAACTGCAAACCAAGTTCCCCGAAGGCCTGACTTACGCCACGCCTTATGACACCACGCCCTTTGTGTCGGAGTCGATCCACGAAGTGGTCAAAACCCTGGCCGAGGCCATGGTGCTGGTGTTTTTGGTGGTCTACCTGTTCTTGCAAAGCTGGCGCGCCACCATCATTCCCACGCTGGCTGTGCCGGTGTCGCTGATCGGCACCATGGCAGGCTTGCACCTGCTGGGCTACAGCATCAACACGCTCACGCTGTTCGGCATGGTGCTGGCCATCGGCATTGTGGTGGACGACGCCATCGTGGTGCTGGAGAACGTCGAGCGGCTGATGTTTGAAGAAAAACTCAGTCCCAAAGACGCCGCCATCAAGGCCATGCAAGAGGTGACAGGGCCTGTGATCGCGATTGTGCTGGTGCTCTGCGCGGCCTTCATCCCCGTGGCGTTTTTGGGTGGCCTGGCCGGTGAGTTGTACCGCCAGTTCTCCGTGACGATCTCTATTGCCGTGGTTCTGTCGGGTGTTGTTGCCTTGACGCTGACGCCTGCGCTGTGCGCGGTGTTGCTCAAGCCTGGTGCCGAGCAGCACAACGTGTTCTTTCACTGGTTTAACCGCGTGTTTGCGCGCTTCACCAAGGGCTATACCCATGGCGTGGCCTTCTTCTTGAAACGTGGTGGCGTGGGCATTTTGCTGTTCATCGGCATGGGGGTGCTCACGGGCATCCTGGCCAAGAACGTGCCCGGTGGCCTGGTGCCTGATGAAGACCAGGGTTACTTCATTGGCGCCGTGATCTTGCCGGAAGGCTCGTCACTTGAGCGTACCAATCAGGTGGTCAAGAAGGTGGAGGCGGCTATGTCGCCTAACAAAAACATTGATTCCATCTTCAGCATGGTGGGCTTGAACTTCTTGGGCGGAGGCGGCTTGAAGTCATCTGCTGCCACCATGTTCTTCCCGCTGCGCCCGTGGGATGAGCGCAATCAGTCGGCCAAAGACATCGTGATGGAAACCTATATGAAGACCGGCGGCATCAAAGAAGGCTTGCCGCTTGCCTTCAGCCCACCCGCTATTCAAGGCCTGGGCCAAACCGGTGGCTTTGAGTTCTACCTGCAAAACAAGGGTGATGGCGGCGTGCGCCGACTGGCGCAAACCCTGCCGTTACTGCTGGAAGAGGCCAACAAGCAGCCCGAGCTGCAAGGCGTAAAAACCCTGTGGCAGGCCAATTCGCCCCAGTTGTTTGTTCAGGTGGACACCGAAAAGGCCCGCGCCATGGGCATCAACGTGGCTGAGATTTACAACACCTTGGCGGCCACGCTGGGCAGCTACTACGTGAACGACTTCAACAAGAGCGGGCGCATTTACCAAGTGTTGATGCAGGCCGAAGGCCGCTACCGTTCCAAGCCGGAAGACATTGGCGCGCTTTACGTGCGCTCTAAAGCCGGGCAGATGATCCCGATTCGCGCCGTGACCGACATCAAATATGTGGCGGGACCTGATTCGGTACAGCACTTCAACGCTTTGCCGTCGATTCAGATCATCGGTGACCCCAAGCCGGGCTACAGCTCGGGCCAAGCCATCGCTGCCATGGAGCGGGCTGCTGCCAAAGTGCTGCCTGCCGACATGGGCTACGACTGGGGCGGTGCATCGTTCCAACAAAAGCGCAGCAGTGGCGCGGGCAGTCTGGCGCTGGGTGCGGGGTTTGTCATGATCTTTTTGATTCTCGCGGCGCAGTACGAGAAATGGTCGCTGCCCTTGTCGGTGTTGCTGGCTTTGCCCTTTGGCATCTTCGGTGCGCTGACGGCGGTGTATTTGCGTAACTTTGCGAATGACGTTTACTTTCAAATTGGCTTGGTCACGCTGCTGGGTCTTTCGGCCAAAAATGCCATTTTGATTGTGGAGTTTGCCACCATGAAGGTGCACGAAGGCTTGTCCCCAGTTGCCGCCGCGCTAGAGGCTGCGCGCCTGCGTTTTAGGCCCATCCTGATGACCTCGCTGGCCTTTATTCTGGGTGTTGTGCCTTTGGCATTCTCCAGCGGCGCCGGTGCTGCTGCGCGTCAGTCTATCGGCACGGGTGTACTGGGTGGCATGCTGGCAGCAACCTTTTTGGCGGTGTTTTTGGTGCCGCTGTTCTTCAAGTTGGTGAACGATTGGCACTTGCGCAGCAAGCCAGAAGACTTTGCCATGCTGGACGCTGTGCACGAGGAGGTGAAGCATGCGTAAGCTCTCAACATTCGCTATGACATTGATAGCTGCAAGTGCAATCACAGCCTGCGGTAACCTGCCAAAAAGCTCAGAGTATCAACGCCCAGCCGCCGTGGCCTCAGCCTCACTGCCTGCGTCTTTATCTGCAGGGACTGCAGCTACCCCTAGTTCCGCCCCTGTTGATCTGGTGCAGTGGTGGAAAGCCTTTCAAGACCCGGTGCTTGACGCCTACATGGCGGAGGCCACGGCCAACAGTCAAGACTTGGTGCTGGCCAGCGCCCGCATTGCCGAAGCGCGCGCCACCTGGGCGCAAAACGAGGCCAACTTTTATCCCTCTGTCGATTTGAATGCCGGGGCCACGCGCCGCCGCGCCAGCCAAAACTCAGCCACTTACAGCCCTGTTCTGGGTTCGTACAGCAACGACCGCCAACTGGGCTTGAGCGCCAGTTACGAGATCGACTTTTGGGGCAAGTTTGCCAGCGCAGACAAAGCCGCCCGTGCCCGTGCCCTGAGTCAGGAGGCCAGTCGCAGCACGGTGCAGATCAGCTTGTATGCCAACGTGGCCCAAAGCTACTTTGCCCTGCGCGCACTGGATGCCCAAGCCACGCTAGCAGAGCAAACGCTGAAGACGCGACAAGAAAATCTGCGCCTGCAAAAGCGCCGCTTTGATGGCGGTGTGATTGGCGAGATTGACTTCAGGCAAGCCGAGGCCGAAGCCGCCGCAGCCCAGGCCACGCTGTTGACCGTGCAGCAAAACCGCAGCAATGCGGAATCTGCTCTGGCACTGCTTTTGGGTCGGCCAGCGGCGGGTATCGCCCAGCCGCAACTGGCGCGTGGGGCTGACCTGCTGGCCTTGTACGCCCATCAGGCGGTGCCAAAGGATTTGCCTTCAGACTTGCTGAACCGTCGCCCAGACCTGTTGGCTGCCGAGCAGACTTTGATCGCAGCGAACGCCGACATTGCCCAGGCTAAAACGGCCTACTTTCCGCGCATCAGCTTGACAGCGGCTTTGGGGGACCAGTCCAAGGAATTGTCCACCTTGCTCAATCCTGCGTCACTGTTCTGGAACATGGTAGGCAACCTGACGCAACCGATCTTCCGTGCAGGCGCCATCGGCGCATTGGTCGGTGCGGCCAACGCCCGTGAGCAGCAGGCCGTGGCCCAGTACACCCAGGCGGTGCAAAGTGCGTTCAGGGATGTGCATGACGCGCTGAACAATGTGAGTGCCGGGCGCGAGCTGAATCTTTCCATTGCTCAGCGGATTGAGGCGCTACGCACCACGCTGCGTCTGGCGGACTTGCGCTACAAGAATGGCTACACCAGTTATCTGGAGGTCTTGAATGCTCAGCGCGATCTGGCTCAGGCGGAATCAGGTCTGGTGGATGTGCAGCGCGCGCAGTTGAGCGCTGTAGTTGCGCTTTACAAGGCGGTGGGTGGGGGCTTTAAGGGTCTAAAGCCTTTGTAGTTTTTGCAGGGCCACGCCTGGCATGCATTGCGCGCGTATGCCAGCGCCGCCGTGTGGAAAATCTGGTGCCTTGGTTTGGTGGAGGAGGCTTTTGACGACCTCCACCCAACTCAAGCCAGTTGAGGCTTCACGATCCGGGCTTCTTTGATGGGCAAATTGATCAGCGCCGCCATGCCAGACAGCGCAATATCTGCCCACCACATCCACTGGTAATTGCCTTGAGATTCAAAGGCCAAGCCGCCAAGATACGCACCTAAAAATCCCCCAATCTGGTGGGACAGGAGTGTCAGGCCGAACAGCGTTGCCAAATAGCGTATGCCAAACAGTTTGCCTACCAAGGCGGCTGTGGGCGGCACGGTGGCCAACCAGGTAAAGCCAAGACCGATGGCAAAGGCGTAGAAGGTCCATTCTGTTTTAGGCGCGGCCAAATACAAGGCGATGAGTACGGCGCGTGAGCCATACATGACGGCCAACACATACTTGCTCCGGAAAATATTCACAAACGAGCCGGCACACAGGCTGCCCAAGATATTGGCCAAGCCAATGAGCGCCAATGACCAACTCGCCACCGCCGGTGTCAGCCCACATAGACCGACCTCAGTGGGGAGGTGTGTGACCAAAAAGGCAATGTGAAAGCCGCAGGTGAAAAAGCCTAGGTGCAGCAGCAAATAGCTGGGGTTGCGCATGGCGTCCTTCACCGCCTTTTTCATGCCGCCCTCAGGATCAGGCGCTTTGACGGGCGCGTGGGTTTCGCTGGTCAAGCGATTGAGCAGCGGTATCGCCATCAGCGTGAGGGCGGCAATGGACCACATCGAACCCATCCAGCCCAGCCATTGAATAAGCCTTTGGATGATGGGAGCGAAAACAAACTGACCCAGCGAACCACCAGCATTGATAATGCCCGACGCCATGCCACGTGATTCGTTTGGCATGCGTTGTGCCGCTGCACCCAGCAGTACAGAAAAGCTGCATGCACCAGCCCCCATGGCCGTCATCACCCCCAGGGTGACGATGAGCCCAAGGCTGCTGCTGATAAACGGCGTCAGTGCAGAGCCAATCACCAGTGTCAGCAAGCCGTACAACAACACAGGGCGGGGACCATATTTGTCAGCAAATGCACCTGCAATGGGCTGGATAGCGCCCCACACAAATTGACCAATGGCCATGGCCAAGCTGATCGTCACAATCCCCAAGCCGGTGCTGGTGTTCAAGGGGCCCACATATAAGCCCATGGACTGCCGGGCCCCCATGGTGATCATGAGAATAGACGCGGCCATGAGCGTGGTGGCCCACACACCACGGTGATTCATACTGGAGAAAAGTGACATAGTTTGAGAGGGATCACATCTGTTGTGTCAGTTGACGCTGACGAGATGAAATCAACATTTCGGCAAGTTATAGAGCTGCCAATTTTGATGGGAAGAGCCACTTCAGACAATCGAGTTATTCTTTTTCATGGCATAGAATTACTTCACCATGACCGCATCACTACCTATCAAATCTCTGTTGGTATTTGATGCCGCAATGAAGCACAACAGCTTTACCTTGGCTGCGAAAGATTTGCATGTGACCCCTGGTGCTGTGGGTCAGCAGATAGGAAAGCTGGAAGAGTGGCTAGGAACCCCCCTTTTTACGCGCTCAGTCCGGCAGGTGACACCAACCTCCGAGGCGCTGAACTACTGGGCGACGGTACAGCCGGCCTTGTCACGCATCTTGCAGGCCAGTGACGCCTTGCGGCAGCGGCAATCCCATGAGGTGTGGCTTTCGATGCCGCCCACCATGGCGGCGAAATGGTTCGCGCCACGAATGGCTGACTTTTTAAGCCAGCATCCCGATATTTCCCTTCATCTGGACACGTCTACAGCGCTGGCAGATTTCCACCGAGATCGCGTGGATCTGGCGATTCGTTACTTCGACGGTGCGGACCCAGAACTGACGGCGGAATTGCTTTACCGCGATGAAGCGCGTTTGTACTGCTCGCCCGCCTATGCCAAAGAATTGAAGCTGAAGACCCCTGATGACCTCAAGCGGGCCATGTTGATTCACACCACATTTCACCCCCATTGGCTTCAGTGGATGGAGAGGTTCAGCCACCTGAGTGCAGCGCAGGTGAAAGCCATCCCGGGCCTACATCTGGACCAAGCCATCATGGCGATTGAGGCGGCGCGCCGTAGCCAAGGCGTTGTACTTTGCAGCGCGTTGCTTACCGAAGTCGAGGTCGAGGATGGTTCACTGATTGAGCCATTTGAGGGGCGGCTCGAACTTTCAAAAGCGTTCTACGTCACGCACCACAAAGCCACAGCATTGCGTCCAGCGGCTTTGGCACTTAAGAAATGGTTGCTTACCTTACCTGCGGGCTGATTCCCTTTTCAACACATTGAAGGTGAGATGGGACCACAATAGCCGAATGCGAAGTCACGCTTGCTTGTCACTGATCTTGGGATGTGTCCTCGGCGCATTGGTCGGGTGTTCGCCCATGCCAGCAGAAAACAAATCCGCAGCATCCTTGCCCACCCCGGCAAAGAGCGGCTCCGGTGAGAAGTCGGCCTACCACTGGCTGAATCGGTTGACCTGGGGTGCCAACACTTCGCTGGTTCAAGCACATGCCCATGACGGTCGGGGCGCCTTTATTGCGCAGCAGCTTTCACTGTCTGCACAGCAGGCCTTGCCACCAAAGGATGTGCAGGTACAGATTCAGGCCATGACGATCAGCCAGCGGCCTTTGCAAGTTTTGGCCATAGACATGGATCAACGCCGCAAAGACGCCGAGGGCTTGACCGACGAGGATGCCAGAAAGGCGGCACTGCAGGCTTACCAGCAGGAGATGAACCGCTTGGCGCGCGAGGCAGCCCGTCGCCATGTGCTTCGGGCTTTGTATTCCCCTGCGCAAATTCATGCGCAGATGAGCTGGTTCTGGCTCAACCACTTCAGCGTGTCGCAAAACAAAGCGAATTTGCGGGCCATGGTGGGTGACTATGAGGAAAGCGCTATTCGCCCGCATGCCTTGGGTAAGTTCAAGGATTTGCTGTCTGCTGTGGCGCGCCACCCGGTCATGCTGCGTTATCTGGACAACGACCGCAATGCCGCTGGGCGCATCAACGAAAACTACGCGCGGGAGTTGATGGAGCTGCACACCCTGGGCGTCGACGGCGGGTATTCCCAGCGCGATGTGCAGGAACTGGCGCGGGTCTTGACCGGGGTGGGGGTGAGCTTGTCCGCAGACAACCCAGCGGTGCGCAAAGAGCTGCAAACCTATTACGTGCGCCAGGGCTTGTTTGAATTTCACCCCGGCAGGCATGATTTTGGCGACAAGGTGTTGCTGGGTGAGCCGATTCGCTCTAAAGGCCTGGCGGAGCTGAATGAAGCCTTGACGCGGCTGAGCCGACAGCGCGCCACCGCACACTTCATCAGTCACAAACTGACCCAGTTTTGGTTAACAGATACCCCACCAGCAGCTTTGGTGGCCCGCATGGCCGATGCCTTTCAGCGCAGCGATGGCGATATTGCTCAGACACTGTGGGTGCTGTTCAATTCGGCGGAATTTGCCAGTGGTGAAGGGCAAAAGTTCAAAGACCCGATGCGTTATGTGATCTCGGCGGTTCGCTTGGCTTATGACGACAAGGCCATTCTGAACGCTGGCCCCGTCCTGAACTGGCTAGACCGCTTAGGTGAGCCACTGTTTCGACGCCAAACACCCGATGGCTACCCTCTCACGCAGAGCGCGTGGGCCAGTCCCGGTCAAATGGCCACTCGCTTTGAGGTGGCCAAGGCCATTGGATCGGGTACTGCGGGATTGTTCAAGGGGGAAGGCGCGCAGGCTGTTGATCAGCCAGCTTTTCCGCAACTGTCGAATGCCTTGTATTTTCAGTCGATTGAGCCAACCCTCAGCGTGCCTACGCGCCGGGCGCTGTACCAAGCGAACAGCTCGCAGGAGTGGAATACTTTTTTGCTGTCTTCGCCAGAGATGATGTCGCGTTAAACAGCCTGATAAACCTCGGGCATTAAAAGCCATGAAACCCAATCGCCGCCATTTTCTTGTCAAACTCTGTGCGGGGGCGGGTGCACTCAGTGCGGGCCAGCTCTTTGCCGCAGGCAGCAACAGACCCCGGGTTTTGCTGGTGTTTTTGCGAGGCGGTTATGACGCGGCGAACCTACTTGTGCCCTTTGGCAGCGAGTTTTATCACCAATCGCGCCCAGCCATTGCGATTGCCAAGCCGTCAACAGATGTGAAATCGGCTTTGGCCATAGATTCGGACTGGGGTTTGCATCCTGCTTTGCGTGACAGCGTCTATCCCTTGTTCGCTCGCAAGGAGGTGGCCTTTGTGCCTTTTGCAGGCACGGCAGACTTGTCCCGCAGTCATTTTGAAACCCAGGACAGCATCGAGTTGGGCCAGCCGCTGGAGGGCACGCGCAACTTTCGATCTGGTTTCTTGAACCGACTGAGTCAAGTGCTGCAAGGCGCAGGTTCTAGCATTGGTTCCAGCGCCAACCCTATGGCCTTTACGGATCAGTTGCCCTTGATTTTTCGGGGCGATGCCCAGGTGCCCAATACGGCCCTCAAAGCCGTGGGCAAACCATCGGTGGATGCGCGGCAAAGCAAAATCATCAGTGAGATGTACGGCGGCACCCCGCTGGAGCGTGCCGTCACCGAGGGCTTTACCGTGCGCGACGATGTGCTTCGTGAACTGGCGGGTGAAATGAACACGGCAAACCGCAACGCCATCAGCACCAAGGGATTTGAGCTGGAAGCCCGGCGCATTGCCAAGCTGATGAAGGATCGCTTCAGTATTGGCTTTGTGGATGTGGGCGGCTGGGACACGCATGTGGGGCAGGGCGGCGCGACGGGCTATCTGGCCAACCGATTCGATGAGCTGGGTAAGGGATTAGTGGGTTACGCGCAGGAGATGGGCCCTTTATGGCAAGACACCACGGTGGTGGTGCTCAGCGAATTTGGCCGCACTTTTAGGCAAAACGGCAATGGCGGCACCGATCATGGACACGGCTCGGTGTACTGGGTGATGGGCGGCGCAGTGCGCGGGGGCCGTGTGGTGGGCGAACAAGTGCGCGTGGACCAAACCAGCTTGTTTCAGAACCGCGACTACGCTGTGCTGAATGACTACCGTGCGCTGCTGGGTGGCTTGTTTGCGCGTCAGTTTGGTTTGAATGCAGCGCAACTTGCGCAGGTGTTTCCGGGTGGTCTGGCTCGGGATTGGGGTTTGCTTTGATGCGTTGGATTAGAGGTTTTGCCAGCCAACAGCCCGATAATCAGCTTTTCACCTTCACAACGAGAATATTGGTATGGCTTACAGCATTGATTTATCAGGCCGCGTGGCATTTGTCACCGGTGCCTCCAGTGGTCTAGGCGCGCAGTTTGCCCGCACGCTGGCACGCGCAGGCGCTGCTGTCGTGTTGGCCAGCCGTCGGGTGGACAAATTGAAAGAGTTGCGCGCCCACATTGAAGGCGAAGGCGGTGACGCCCATGTCGTAGAACTGGACGTGACAGACATTCACAGCATCAGGTCTGCTGTGGCTCACGCCGAGACCGAAGTGGGCTCTATCGACATCTTGGTCAATAACTCGGGCGTCAGCACCACCCAGCGCATTCAAGATGTGCCCGAAGAAGACTACGACTATGTCTTCAACACCAATGTCAAAGGTGCCTTCTTTGTGGCGCAAGAGGTGGGCAAGCGCATGCTGGCTCGCGCCAAGGGCTCTGCACCGGGTACTTACACGGGTGGGCGCATCATCAACATTGCCTCCATGGCTGGCCTGAAGGTGTTGCCCCAGATTGGCGTGTACTGCATGAGCAAGGCCGCCGTGGTGCAGATGACCAAGGCCTTTGCGGTGGAATGGGGCAAATACGGCATCAATGTGAACGCCATTTGCCCGGGATACATCGATACCGAAATCAACCACCACCACTGGCAAACCGAGCAGGGCCAAAAGCTCGTGAGCATGTTGCCCCGCAAGCGCATCGGTAAGCCTGAAGATCTGGACGCCTTGCTGGTGATGCTGGCCAGTGACCAAAGCCATTTTGTCAACGGCGCCATCATCGCTGCAGATGACGGCTTTGGCGTTTAAGCAGCGCTACTAACGCCTGATGTTGTCAGGTCAACGCGCCAGTGGCATTGCCGCTGGATTGGCTGCGGGTGCGCTGTGGGGTTTGGTGTTTGTCGCGCCGCGGATGATGCCGGGCTTGTCAGCGGTGGACGTGGCCTCGGGCCGTTTTCTGACTTACGGCCTTGTGTCGCTGCTGGCGATGGCCTGGATGGGCGGCGGCTTTCACCGCATCCAATGGCCCAGTGCCAAGCATGTGTTGGCCGCACTCGCCTTAAGTTTGCTGGGCTTCACAGGGTACTACTTGCTGCTGGTGCTTGCCATACGCGATGCCGCGGTTGAGGTGCCGACGCTGATCATCGGCCTGATTCCCTTGTGGGTGATGCTGCTGGGCAAGCCTGCGGGTTTGCGCTGGGCAAGGCTGTTGCCCGGTGGCGTGCTCACCGCCTTGGGCCTGGGCTTGATGGTTCAAAGTGAGCTTGCCTCGGCTCAACTGGATACCGCCCATTTTTGGCGAGGTGTTAGCCTGGCGGTGTTGGCGATGGCGTCATGGACCGCCTTTAGCCTGTTAAACGCGGCTTGGCTCAAGCGCCACCCGGACGTCCGCGCTACCGACTGGGCCAACTGGCTCGGTGTGGCAACGGGTTTGGGTGCGCTGCTGGTGTTTGCCGTGGCTGGATCTGATTCAAAAACCCTGTTTCGGCAGGATGGGTGGTCGTTTAATGCTATTCTTTGCATAGCGCTTGGGGTGGGGTCCGCCTGGCTGGCGACCATTCTTTGGAATATTGCCAGTCAGCGCCTCGACGCCAGCTTATGTGGTCAACTCATCGTCAGCGAAACGCTCTTTGCCCTGCTGTATGCCTTTGTGTGGGACGGCCATTGGCCCAGTGTTGCGCAAGCAGGGGCGGCGCTGTTTTTCAGCTTGGGCATACTGGCGGCCATCCGTGCCCACGACTGAAGACAAAGAACATTTGAGAACACACCATGCGAATCAATCTGCCTTTGGAAAAGAAACTCGTCTTTGAGACCACTATACCGATTCGCTGGGGCGATATGGACGCCATGGGGCACTTGAACAACGGCAGCTACTTCCGTTACCTGGAGACGGTGCGCATCGACTGGATGTACAGCATTGGCTGTGTGCCAGTGCCAACGGGCGAGGGCCCCGTCATCGTCAACGCGTTTTGCAACTTTTATAAGCAAATCGAATACCCCGGCACGGTGCTTGCCAAGATGTATGTCAGTGACCCTGGCCGCACCACTTTCGAGAGTTGGTGCACCTTGTCACGCGCCGATGATCCCGATGTGATTTACGCCGAAGGCGGCGCGACCACCATTTGGGTTGATTTTCCAAGCCAGAAAGCGGTCGCCATGCCAGACTGGATCCGGGCGCTGGTGACCTGACGAAAATCACTGCGCGATGGCGATGATCCGGTCAAACCCGCTGATCTTGAAGACTTCCAGAATCGTGGGTTTAGGGCCGTGCAGCACGATCTTGCCACCCTTGGCTTTGGCTGCCTTGGCCGCCACCAACAGGACGCGTAGGCCTGCGCTGCTGACATAGTCCAGGTTGGAAATATCAATGTCAATGGTATTGATGTCACCTGACAGCAAGGCCAACAAGTCTTTTTCTGTCGTTGTGGACGTTGTGCCGTCAAGGCGCCCATTCAGTGCGAAAGTGGTGGATGTGGACATGGTTTTTAAACGCTCGCGTGACTTCAATATCCTATAGTAGACACCATCATGTCCGAGCCCGTCAGGGCAAAAGCAAATGTCCCAACAGTTGGCGCTTGAAATTGCCGCAGAGATTGAGCATCTCAGCTCCTTGCTGGAGCGCTTGGATGCGTTTGGCGAAGAGCATGCCTGGTCTGCGCAGGCGCTGTACCACGTGCGCCTGGTCGTGGAAGAAATGGTGGTCAATGTGATTGACCATGGCTCAATGCAGGGGCAGCAGCGCCCAACTGTCAAAGTGGAATTGCTCCAAACGGGGACTCAACTGCAAATCAAAGTGTCTGATGATGGACTGGCCTTTGACCCACTCAAGCAAGCTGCGCCCGATACGGAATCCAACCTGGAAGACAGGCCCGTTGGCGGCTTGGGCGTTCATTTCTTGCGCACGCTCATGGATTCGGTGAGCTACCAACGTGTAGAAGGCTGGAACCGGCTGCGCTTCGCTAAGCAAGTGTGTTGAAGTTGCCTCGACCCTCAAGGTCCTAAAGTTCAATCTCCAGGCCGTCGTAAGCGGTAAGTATTTCCAGTTCGGCACCGTTGCGGGTGAGGGATTCAAAGCGGCGGGTATCAAAAAGCGTTTTGGCAATCGCTGCATCGTCTGCCGTGGGTTCGTGATGAAACATGCACAGGCGCTTGGCCATGGCTTCCTGGCACAGCTCTACCCCCACCACATTGCTGGAATGCCCCCAGTCAGCCTTGACCGAGACTGCATCGGCCAAAGAGTACATGGCATCGAAAATGACCAGGTCAGCATTTGCAAAGAACCGGGCAAAGTTGGCCATGGCAGGGCGGTCGTCAAGCTTGTGCTCTGAATCGGTTGAATAGACCACGCTTTGCCCATCGCGCTCAAAGCGCCAGCCGTATGAATCACCGGAATGCAACTGCAGCATGGCGCTGACTTGGTAACCGGCGATGTTGTACATATTGCCCGGTACCAACACATCAAACTCAATTTTTGCACCCAGTGCGTCAAAGGGGACGGGAAAGGACGGCGCTGCCTGCTGCCTGCGAAAAGCGTTTTCTGCCTCCGTGTGGCAGGTGTGAATGACGATACGGTTACCTGGGATGTATGCAGGCGTGAAAAACGGAAAACCCATGATGTGGTCCCAGTGCAGATGGGACATGAACACATGGTAAGTTTGAGGCAACGAATGGCCAAACTGCTTGAGATAGTGCCCCGCAAGTGGCCGTGCGCCAGAGCCGAAATCCAGAAAGACAGGTTCGGCACCCGCCGACATCAGCTGCACGCAACTGGAATTGCCGCCATAGGTGCCCTTGATCTCAAAGGGCAAATGGTTTTCGACAAAGTCTTCAATTTTCTCGCGGCTGTCCAGTGCATGATCTTGCGCGGCAAGGAGCGCGCCGATGAGCTTGAGCCGAACTTGTGCAGCGGTCAGCGCGATGGGCAGCGAGCCGCGGGTTCCCCAGAAGCGGACTTTCATCGTTCAGCCTTTCGTTGGATTCTGTTGGCCAAGCGCTGCCTGGTCCATTGCATGCAGCGGGTCAGGGGGTAGCAAAACAGGAAGAAGCAGGCACAGGCATAAAGATAAACCGGAAACAACAGATTGGTGTTGCCCGTCGCATTGATGACGGTGTTGCAACGGCTCACCAGTTCACTGACACCAATGATGGACGCAGTGCTGGACGCAATGACAATGATCAGCATGTAGCTGGTCCAGTTTGGGATGAACAACAGTGCGGCACTGTGGTCGCCGCGACGCCAGTGTTGAATGGCGGGCATCAGGTTGTCAGACGTAAAGCCAATCACAGCCATTGCTAGTGCAAGTGAGGCGTTTAACCAGCCAGGGAAACCCAGCGCCATGTTGGTGCCCGGCAGCACGAATTCGCTCGGCAGCATGAAGGCCAAGTAAAACTGGAACACGATGGTGGGCACATTGCGCGTTAACTCCGTCAGCATCAGGCTGAACTTGACGTGCCGTGGATGCGTTGAAAGTCGCATCATGGCCAGGCCCCAGCCCAGACCGGTTCCTATCACCATGGCCAGCATGGCGATGAAGATGTTGAGGGCAAAGCCGCCCAGCAGATAGGGCGTCCAGGTGAGCAGTTCTCGGAAGATTTCTGTGTTGAAAAGGCTCATGATGAGCCCCCGATGAATCGGCGCTCAAGCAACCTCAGTAAACGCACCGCAGCAAAAATCAGTATCAAAAAGCTCAGCAGCAGGGCATTCATCATGACGGCGACATTGCCGTTGTCGGTCATGATGCTTGTTGCGGCGGACAGCAACTCTGGTACAGCGACAGCTGAAGCCATCATGGTTGCTTTAGACACATTGATCAGCGCGGCTGTGATGTGCCCACTGCTGCTGCGAGCCAGATCACGGATGTTGCTCCACGCAAGGCGATAGGTGGGGTCCGCCTCGCGCTTAGCCTCTGCGGAATAGAGCAGTGCATTCATCACGCTAGACCCGGTGTAATAGCTCAAGCACCACACCACCACCGCCAAGGCCGAAATGCTGATGCCATAGTCGGCCATCAAGCGCGAGCCCAGACCAAATACCAGCATGTACATCAACAGCAGGGGCGGCGTCATGCGTCCCAGCACGCCTGCCAATCGCGCCACAGGGCTGATCAATGCCGTTCGCGCTTCTGCAAGCCACGCCCCAAGTACGCCGATCACCAGGCTTCCCCAAACGCAGAGCAGCATCAAAAGCAGGGTCGTGCCTAAGCCGCGCACAAAGCGGTCACGGTCGTAGTCGTCATAAATCAGACTCAAATCCATGCCCGTGGATTCTTTGACCCATAAGCCCAGCCGCCGCAATCCTGTGGAATCATTGGCATTGAGAAATATGGGGTTTTTGCAGACAGACGGCCATTGGCCATCCGCACCACGTTGGCACACGGGCTTGCCGTCTGCACTTTGACGCGTCCACAGCGTATGCGAGTCGCTCAGAAACTTGCTTGCGGCGAGTCCCCAGGCTTTTTCGCGCTCTATTGCAAAACCGGTGCGGTGCCAGTCAGCCACAGTGTCGCTCACGATTCGCTCAAAATCTGTACCAGCATCGCGGCGCGCAATGGCGATGGCCCAAGGCGTGTTGAGCACGGGCGGCAGTGGTGCCTTGTAGCCGGCCCACTCGGGCAGCCGCAGGTCGCCAGCCACCGCCGTGTTGTCAAACAGATAGCCCACGCAGCGCTTGTCCTTGACGGCCAACTTGGCGTCACGGGCAGAGGTGAACATCAGCAGATCCAACAAGTACCGCTGTGCCATGGCACGGTTGAAATAGCTGCCTTGTGTGGCGCACACTTTTTTGCCGCGTGTTTCCGACCAATCTGAAATGTTTTGATCGGGAGCCATGAACAGCGTAACGCCTGAGGCGTAGTAGTTTGGCTCGATCATGGTGGCGATCTTGCGGCGCTCAGCGGTGTCACCCGTGGTGGCCAGAACCAAGTCAACGGCGCCTTCTTCCAGCTTTTGAAGGCGGTTGGCGCCAGTGACTGTTTGCTTGACCAGTTTGACGCCAATGCGTTTGGCCAAGTCTTCGGCCAGATCGTGCTCAAAGCCTTCGGGTACGCCTGAGGCGTTGAGCTGACCAAAGGGGGGGTAGTCAGTCTTGACCCCAACCACCAGCGTGCCTCGTTGCTTGACAAGCGCAAGTCGCTCGCTGGCTTTCAATCCAGGGATTTCTTGTGCACCCGCCCAGGTGGTGGATGCACCAACACAAAAGGCGAACAACCATGCCAAGCCTGAGGAGCGGATCTTTTGTGTCGTCATGGGATCCTTGCAACAACCCGAATGCCGTAGCCCAAAGACGCCGGTAGCCAGCGGCAAAGTGCGGCATCTATTCTGCCGATAGCGGGGTACTGTGTCACCAACCATTCCGGCAGCAGGCTCTCTGCTGCCACAGCTTGCAATACAAATCCGGCTTCAGTCAGCTCTTCGGTGAGGGACTTCACAGAGTAAAGGTGGTAGAAGAATTGGTGTGGCGTGCCTGCCAGGTTACGGGTAAACAAGATGTTGCCATCCTCACGTCTGGCCCCTGTTGCTCGTCTGAATCTGCGGGCCAGGCCTGTCAACAACATTTCGCGGGGTCGTCTGCGCCAGATGTTTGGCACAGTAACGATGAGCTTACCTTGGGGGCTCAGGCAATGGTGAAGTTGCCGCAAGACCGCCAAACGGACTGGACGTTCCCCCAAGTGGCTGAGGACGCCAAAGAGCAACAGGATGACGTCAAAAGGGGCATGGTCGCCGATATTGGCTTGCGGCCCTAGCAACAGCACCGTGCGTGCGGCGTCTTCCCCCAGTGCCAAGTGAGACTCAAACTCTTTGAGTGCCTCGGAGGAAATATCGTAGCCCGTCAGATGCGCCTGCGTTGTTTGCAGTAGGGCCAAGGCATACCTGCCATTGCCGCAGCCGTAGTCCAAAATCCGCTTGGCCCCGTGTGCGCCGTTTTCCAGTAAAAATTGCAGCGTGGCCCTGTTGGGTCTGGGGTACCGCTGTGCATAGGCATGGCACGAAAAATAGTGGTCGTACAGTTGGCCCATGGCAGCCTCGATCGCGGGACCACTGCCTTCTTGTGATTTGAGTGGGATGTGGTCGGCTGTCATGGGCACTATCGGCATTCGTTTGGCGTTTTTTCGCTCATGGTCTCGCCGCAAAGCCAAGCGTCCCCATTCTTGCTTTGCCAGATTTTTTGCATGGCGTCGAGGTACTGAGTTGCCGGAATACCCCAATGTGCTTCCAGCTTTTTCAGTGTGCCACTACGGTGCCAGTTGACCACAAGACCCGATAGCAGGGACTCAAAGGCACCACCACGCTCCTGTGGTGCGATGGCCATGGCCCAGGGCACATGGAGAATGCTGTTCATTGGCATTTCAAAGTCACGCGACCAGGCCGTATCCTGCAGCATGGCAATGACGGCAATATCGTCGTACAGCAGGCCCGAGCACCTGCCGTCCCGCAGGGCTGCGGAAGACAAGTCGTTGCCATACAGCGCCACGATATCTGCACCATATTGAACCGTAATCATCCGGTTGTAAAAAGCACCACGGCGACCACAGATTCGGCGGTTTCTGATATCAGTCCAGGATTTGAATTGATCAGACTTGCGGGCGAGGATGTTGACACCGGACGAGTAATAGTGGGGCAGCACCAAGGTCATGGCTTGGCGTCGCTCTGGCGTATCTGACAAGGTGGCGATCAGCAGATCCACCTTGCCTTGGATGACGGCGTCTGCTCGTTCAGAGGTGAGAACGCCTACCAGTTTGAGTTTGACGCCGAGTTTGTCCGCAACCAACTGGGCCAAATCAGGCTCAAAACCTTTGATATCGCCACTTTGACGGTCGAGCATTCCCCAAAGAGGCACATCCTTTTTGACGCCGACCACCAAAACACCTTTAGATTTGATGTCGTCCAATGTAGCGGCCGCAGCATGGGTGGAAATCACCAAATGGCACAAGCCCAACAGGCCATAGAACAGGCACCAAAATAAATGGGTGAGTCGGCTCATGTCGACAGATCCTCCCCATGAAAGTGCAAGGCCAGGCAGGTGATGTCGTCGGACTGCGGAGCCCCTTGCGCAAAATCGTCCACAGCGTCAATGATTTTCTGGACGGTTGCTTTGACGTTGTCAGAAGATGAATATCCGAGCAAGGGCGGTAGGCGCTCCTGGGTGAATTCATCGTTATTCATGTTCATGGCCTCGGTGACACCGTCGGTGTAAAAAACCACGCGGTCACCAGCGGCTAGTTGAATCTGATGATGATCAAACGGCATACCTTCAGCCACACCCAGCGCCATACCTCCGGTCATGGGCAGAAATTCGGTTTGGCCATCGGCATGGATCAGCAAGGGCGGTGGGTGACCTGCATTGACATAGAAAAGCTGCCCTGTTGACGTGTCCAAGGTGGCAAACAAAACCGTGACAAACATGCAGCTGTCGTTGTCCAGGCACAGGGCGTCATTGACCATTTCGACCACAGAACTGGCGTCACGCCCTGCTTGCGTTGCGGTCGATCGCAGAAGGGTCTTGGACACCATCCCGAACAGTGCTGCTGGAACGCCTTTGCCACTCACATCGGCAATGACGATGCCGGTTCGATGGCCAGACAGCTCAAAATGATCGTAAAAATCCCCGCCGACCTCTTTGGCAGAGCGCATGGCGCCCCACAGCGAAAAACTGCCCTGATCTGGCCAATGCCTGGGCAAAATGGACTGTTGCATCTTCGCCGCAATATCCAGTTCTTGCCGAATTGACAGCAGTTGTAGGGATTCACGAAAAGCTTTGGAGATGCTCTGAAACCACGGCACCCAAGCGGCGGGCACGATGGGCAGAGGTGGCGCTTTGAACTGCGATTCCGCCGCCAAATGTTGGACCAACTTGGAGGCGGGAGAAACAAAGTCTCTGGTGGTCACAAGATAGGTCACGACCATCAAGGCAGTGAGTCCCAGAAACATCGACAACATGGCTGCACCACGCTCCCACAAGAGCTTGAGCCAGATGGCCTGATTGGGCACCACGAAATACAGATTCCACGGTGCGGATACAAAAGCATGCCGTATCACCAGATAGCCGTCCACTTCTGTCGGCGCATCGCTGGCGAGGTTCTTCAATTGCGCCAAGTTGTCAGACAGTGCCGTGGGCAATATGCTTGCGAAGGGCCGGGATTCTTGCGCCTCTAAGGCCTTGGCCAGCATGTCGGGATGGGCCAGCACGGCACCATAGGCGTCAACCAACATGGCCGTGCCTGGTTGATAGCCGAAGTCAGAGTTGATGCGGTTCAGATAGTCCAGGCTGGTGTCAATGGATGCCACACCACGAAAATCGTTGGCGGCATAGACCGGCGCTGCCGCGGTAACGAGAACGCCTTTGTCTTTGCCGCCAAAATAGGTCGGTGCCCAGTACTTTTCGCGGTTGAGATTGACTTCTGGTGTGCCCAGCTTCCAGACAGGTTGCTTGTACTGCTGGTCTGAAAACTGCCGCTTGCTCGCATCAAGCCAGGGTGAGGTGATCGCGAAGTACTCTTTGGACAAGAACGACGCTTCCACCGCACCGGGCAGATTGAAGGTCAATGATTGAAATGTGACATTCAGGCTCAAAGCCATCGCCACATCTCGGTAAAACTGGGGGCTTCGTCCCCAAAGGGATCCATTACCCGTCAGGTTTCCGCCCGAGTCCCGGTCAGGCAAGTCATCCAGATTGAAGCCTTCGCCATTGTCGTTTTCGCGGAGTTTGAAGAACAAAGGCGGACGCAACAGTGCCTCGGTGTGAGCGTCTGGAGTTTCAAAATTTTGGGTCGCCGCGTAATGGCCACGAGCCGCCAAACGCAGTGTTTCTACAGAGTCAATCGATGAGCGTAGAACGAATTCAATGAACTGGGCATGACGAGCCACATGCCCGGCAATGACCGCCGTTTCTTCTTTGCGCTTTTCGTTGATTTGGTGGAGAAAGAAGCCAAGTGTCAGCAGCACAATTGCCACATAGGCTGCACCCACCACGCGGTTGAAGTTACGGAAAAAATCTACAGACGATGCTTGGCTTGTCTCTGTGTCATTCATCCTGTTTTCCGGAGAGGGGATGCAATTGGTTTGGGCGCTGCTCTTAAAAGAGTTTACCCAAGGCCAGGACTTTATGCACAGTTTTGACTATTTTTGTTTGGGGACGCGCCCCATCAAATAAAACTCGGGGTTAGGCATCATGCCGCTGAAGGACGCGATGCGGTTCGATAAGCCAAAGAAGGCGGTAATTGCTGCGATGTCCCAGGCGTCCTCATCGTCGAAACCATGGGCTTGCAGCGCAGCAAAATCGTCGTCGTTGATTTCGTCGGAATGCTGACAAACCTTGAGCGCAAAGTCCAGCATGGCTCGCTGACGCGCAGGGATGTCGGCTTTGCGGTAGTTGATGGCGACTTGATCTGCCACTAAGGGTTTCTTTTCATAGATTCGCAAGATCGCACCGTGGGCCACCACGCAGTACAAGCATTTGTTAGCGGCACTTGTGGCGGTCACGATCATTTCACGATCCCCCTTGCTCAGGTTACCGCCTTCTTTGAGCATCAAGGCATCGTGATACGCAAAGAACGCGCGCCACTCGGCGGGGCGACGGGCCAAGGCCAGAAAAACATTGGGCACAAAGCCAGATTTCTCCTGAATGGCCAGGATTTTGGCTTTGATGTCTTCAGGAACTTGGTCCAAAGTGGGGGTGGGGTAGCGTGCCATGGCTTTTGCCTCGTCGGTAGGTGTTAGTGACTTGGTCATTATCAATCGTGGCTCAGGCCGCTGAGCTTTGAGCTAAGGTCGCGCGCTGTCTGGGCTGGCATTTTGGTGACAGTCTGATTCTTGAACTGCCGCTTGCTTGTGTCACCATCTTGCTTGATCTAGGAACAGCCCACCCAAGGAGACGAAATGACACAAGACCTTTTGGAAGCCTTTAGCGATGGCGTTGCCACGTTGACCATGAACCGCCCAGAGGCGCGAAATGCGCTGACACGTGACATGCTTGCGGCCATGGTGCTTGCCTTGCCTCGATTGGCAGCAGACCCGGCTGTGCGGGTGGTGGTGCTTACTGGCACGGGTAAGGCGTTTTGCTCGGGTGGCGACGTCAAGAGTTTTGCCAAAGCGGCTGCGGGCGCTGCCCCAAGTAGTGTTGCGGCCATGAGCTTTGACCAGCGTGTCAATGATTTGCGGCTGCGCATGGAGGTCACGCGCCTTCTGCATGAGATTCCCAAGCCGACGCTTGCGGTCATCCCTGGCCCGGCGGCCGGTGCGGGGTTGTCTCTGGCCTTGGCCTGCGATCTGCGAATTTCGGCTGAGGACGCCAAGCTGACCACGGCGTTTTCTAAGGTGGGCTTGTCTGGCGACTTTGGGGGCAGCTATTTTCTCAATCACCTGGTGGGCGCTGCGCGCGCTCGGGATATGTATTTCACGGGCCGCGTGGTGTCGGCGGCTGATGCCTTGCACATGGGCATGGTGAACCGCGTGGCGTCAAGTGATGACTTGGCACGGGCTGCGAATGAATATGCCCAAGAGCTGGCTGCGCTGCCGACCATTGCCGTCGGATACATGAAAAAGAACCTGAATGTGGGGCTGCGCGGATCGCTCTCAGATGTGCTGGATTCAGAGGCCATCCACATGATTCGTACTTTTGAAACGGAAGATCACAAAGGGGCCGCACTGGCCTTTGTTGAAAAACGCGCGCCGCAGTTCAACGGGCGCTGAACTTCGCTGAGTAGCAGGAAGGCAGTTAGCCCCCCATCAGCTTGTGCACCAGATCAGCCGTGGTGGCTGATTTGTACTTGTGCATCAGGCGGGATCGGTAAATCTCTACTGTGCGGTGGCTGATGCCTAAGGCCTTGCCAATCTGCTTGGAGGTCAGGCCCTCCATCAGATGCGCTGCCACCTCGCGCTCGCGTGCGGTTAACTCGGCTTTGACGGGGCGGCTGGCGCTGAGGTCTTCGAAGGTCCAGATGCCCGATTCATGGGGGTCGTCCCTGTTAAGTGCCCGTCCCGTCACATGACACCAGAAGATGTCGCCCTTGAGCCGCCCGTCCACGCGCTTCATCAACCGATCGTCAGAATACGTGCCATTGCGGTTCAGGATGGGCGCAATGCGCTTGCCTGTACGCTCGTATTCATCCACACTGGGGTAGAGGATTTGAAACGATTGACCCACCAGTTGTTCTCGCGACGCGCCAAACATATCGCACAAGCATTGGTTGCAATCCGTGATGCTGCGGTTGTTGGACAGCACCAGGCCCACGGGCGCCATGTTGAAAGCGAGGCGGTAATCGATCTGCACAGGGCCCCTTACGAATTTCTACGTATTAAAGTACGTAGTATTGTTGCAATTCTTAGTTTCAGGAGACTGACGTGAACAAAATTTATCCTTCGGCTGCAGCCGCGCTGGATGGCGTGGTGCAAGACGGCCAATTGCTGGGCGTGGGTGGCTTTGGCCTGTGCGGCATTCCCGAGGCCTTGATTGACGCGCTGCGCGACAGCGGCAAAAAAGACTTGACCGCTATTTCAAACAATGCAGGCGTTGACGGCTTTGGCCTCGGCAAGCTGCTGGAAACCCGCCAAATCAAGAAGATGATTTCTTCGTATGTGGGTGAAAACAAAGAGTTTGAACGCCAATACCTGGCTGGCGAATTGGCCCTGGAATTCACCCCCCAAGGTACCTTGGCAGAAAAACTGCGTGCGGGCGGCGCAGGCATTCCGGCTTTCTTCACCAAGACAGGCGTGGGCACACAAGTGGCTGACGGCAAAGAGCTGCGCGATTTTGACGGCGAAACCTATGTGATGGAGCATTCTTTGGTGCCTGATGTCTCCTTGGTCAAGGCAGACGTTGCAGACACCTCTGGCAACCTGCGCTTCAACCTGACCGCTCGCAACTTCAACCCAGCCGTTGCCATGGCGGGCAAAGTTTGCATTGTGGAAGTGGAGCGGATCGTCGCGCTGGGTGAAATTGCCCCCGACGATGTGCACCTGCCCGGTATTTATGTGCACCGCATCGTGCTGAACGCCAACCCTGAAAAGCGCATTGAAAAGCGCACCATCACTGAAAAGAGCGGAGTCTGATCATGAGCTGGAGTCAAGACCAAATGGCGGCCCGTGCGGCCAAAGAACTGCAAGATGGTTTCTATGTGAACTTGGGCATCGGCATCCCCACGCTGGTGGCCAACCATGTTCCCAGCACCATGGATGTGTGGCTGCAGTCCGAAAACGGCATGTTGGGCATTGGCCCTTTTCCGACCGAAGACGAAGTCAACGCTGACCTGATTAATGCCGGCAAGCAGACGGTGACCACGCTCAAAGGTTCGTCAATTTTTGGCAGTCACGACAGCTTTGCCATGATCCGTGGAGGCAAGATTAATTTGTCTATTCTGGGAGCCATGCAGGTCAGCGAACACGGTGACCTGGCCAACTGGATGATCCCTGGCAAGATGGTCAAGGGCATGGGCGGCGCGATGGACTTGGTCGCAGGTGTGAAGCGCGTGATCGTCCTGATGGAGCATGTCGCCAAGAAAAAAGACGGCACAGTGGATCTGAAGATTTTGCCCAAATGCACGCTGCCCCTGACTGGCGTGGGTGTGGTGGACCGCATCATTACCGACTTGGCTGTGATGGATGTGACGCCTGAAGGCCTGAAAGTGGTCGAGATGGCTCCTGGTGTGACCCTTGAATCGCTGCAAAGCAAGACAGGCGTCAAACTGATCGCTTGACCTCGCAAAAAAGCATCAGCCGTCAGCTTGCTTGTGTGGGCATGCTGGCGGCTTCTTTATTGTTGCCTACCTGTCTTTTGTCCTGCTTAGTGGCAGGGCAATTGCTACTCGCAGGTAAATAGACCTCAGTCCCTGTAGACTCTCGCCGCATGGAACTCGATTCGCGCATGGTGCTGAGCGTCGCTTTTTCAGCATTGCTGATGGCGGTGGTATTCCATTTTCAGGCCAAAAGTTTTCCCATCACCATCAAAGGTATCCAGCGCTGGAGCCAAGCGTACTGGGTGTTTGGCGCTGCAGCTTTGTTACAGGCCGGGCGGCCTTATTTACCTGATTTTTTGAGCATTTTGCTGGGTACGGTAATGCTGCAGGTGGGCATTTTGCTGCTGTACATGGGCCTGTGCCAGTTCAAAAACAGGGAGCCCAACTATTTGTTCTGGGCCGTGCCGGCTGCAGTCCATTTGCTGGGCTCACTGTGGTTTCTATACATTGATCCGATCTTGTGGGCAAGGGTTGCCGTGACAACCCTGACCAATGCCACATTACTGGGGCTTTGCCTGACTTTGGTGCTGACGCCCAATGAAGGGCAAGGCCGTTGGCGTTTCGGCAGCGTGTTTGCTGCCATCTTTATCGCAGGCGTGATGTCAATTGCCTTAGCTCGGGGCGGCTGGGCGTTGTGGGTCAAGCCGCTGGCGCCTTTGTCCATTGCACCGACCAGTTACAACGTACTGACGCTGCTTTACCCCATTACCGTGGTTGCGTTCTCCATGGGGTTGGTGTTGATGGCATTCGACCGGCTCAAACTGGAACTGGAATACTTGATCAGCCATGATGTGTTGACGGGGGCCTATTCGCGCAGAGGCTTTATTCAATTGGCCGAAACAGAGGTGAGTCGTGCTCACCGCATGCAGCGCGATGTGGCATTGCTGATGCTGGATCTGGATCGTTTCAAGATGATCAATGACCACTATGGCCATCCAGCGGGCGACGAGGTGTTGCAGAAATTTGTGGAAGTGGCCAAGGAATGCTTGCGGCGCGAAGACCTTCTGGGGCGCTACGGCGGGGAAGAGTTCATGATCCTGCTGCCAGACACCTCTCCCATTGCCGCTCGGGTGGTGGCTGAGCGAATTCGGGTTGCCATCTCCGTCACGCGATTAACCATTGGTACGCGCAATATCCGGTTTACCGTCAGCATTGGTATTGCCAGTGTTACCGACGGCATCAGTCTGGATCAATTGCTGAAAAGCGCGGACAGCGCGGTCTACTTGGCCAAGTCACGTGGTCGTAACCGGGTAGAAGTCGCCGCCTAAAGGGTTTGATTCCTGGTCTTGGGCTGTTTGACCTGGGTCAATCAGCGTGTCAGCAAGCCCCATTACGATGTGTATATAAGCATATCGCTAATTTACGAAATACTGGAGCGCGTGGTGGAACACCTTTTGGACGTGACAAGTCTTCTGGAGCAATACGGGGAGGGCGCAGTGCTGGCGGCTGGTGGGGCCTGCATTGGTATTTTGTTTGGCTTCTTTGCGCAGCGCTCACGCTTTTGCCTGCGCGCGGCCGTTATTGAGTTCTGGCACCGGCAGTTTGGTGAAAAACTCTCGGTCTGGTTACTGGCGTTTTCGGCCGCAGTCGTGGCAGTTCAATTGCTGATCTTGACGGGCATGCTTGACATCAGCGCTTCGCGCCAGATATCCACCCGCGGCAGCCTGTCTGGTGCTTTACTGGGTGGCGTGATTTTTGGCGCCGGCATGGTGATGACGCGGGGCTGTGCCAGCCGCTTGTTGGTACTGTCGGCCACGGGCAATCTGCGCGCCTTGCTGTCCGGCTTGATCTTTGCTGTCACCGCGCAGTCTGCGCTTTCAGGCGCCTTAGCGCCTTTACGCACCCAAATCAGCACGTGGTGGACGGTTGACGCCGGGCCTTCGCGTGATCTGCTGGCCATTACTGGCGTGGGGCCTTGGGGTGGCCTGATGGCGGGTTTGGTTTGGATGGCGGCGGCCTTTTACTTTGCCACTCGTCACAAGCACAGCGTTGGGCTTTGGGTGGGAGGACTGGGGGCTGGCCTGATGGTGGCGGCTGCCTGGTTCTTGACCTATAGCGTCGCGCACAACTCGTTTCAGGTCGTGCAAACCCAAGGCTTGACCTTCAGCGGCCCGTCAGCCGAATGGCTCATGCGAGTGTTGGCCTCGCCAGCGCCTGCCATTGGGTTTGACTTTGGCATGCTGCCGGGCGTGTTTGTGGGCTCGTTTCTGGGGGCTTGGCTCAACAAAGAGTTCAGCCTTGAGGGTTTTAAAGATGGTTACAGCATGCGCCGCTACATTGTGGGCGCTGTTTTTATGGGCTTTGGCTCCATGTTGGCGGGTGGCTGTGCTGTGGGGGCGGGGGTGACGGGTGGGGCAATCTTTGCCCTGACGGCTTGGGTGACCTTAGTGGGGATGTGGCTGGGCGCGGGGTTGACGGACCGTCTGCTGGACGGCCCGCCGGGGATTCAGTCCGTACCAAGCATCCCTGTCATGAAAGCGCCGTGAGTCCACCGTGAATCCATTTTGACTTTGAATTTGCGTTTAAAGCCAAAGTGGCGCAAAATGCGCCAATCAGGAGTTTTGTATGTCTGCTGTTGCTGCATTTTCATCCGTCAAACTTTCCGGGAGTCTGGTTACCCAGGCGCGCGAAGCTGCTCAGCCCATGCGCCGCTCGGTAGCCAGCCAGATTGAGTACTGGGCCACACTGGGCCAGGTGGTCGAGCATTCCGGCTTGACCGTTCAAGAGGCGCAAGCCGCCATTGCCCGGTACGAGACAGCCATGCGAGACAAAGAGCGCGCTCAAGCTCTGGGTGGCCTGACCCAAGGCCTAATCGCCGCCCAAGCCAGTGGCGCTTTGGCCCAGCGTGTGCGCAGCGTGGTTCAAGCCCAAGCGCAAAGTGCATCGATCTGATGCGACAAATCCTTCTTAAACTGATTTCTATTTGAACGTTCCCATTTTTCACCTGCTGGCAGGCCCTAACGGCGCTGGCAAATCGACGCTTTACAAAGCCCTGGTCTTGGACGACCACATTGGTGCTGACTTGGCCTTTGTCAACGCTGACCTGTATGAGCGTGCCCACCTTCAGCACATTGCCGACCCTGAAGCCCGCTCTGAAGCCGCCCGTGCCTGGGCTGACCAGACCCGTGCCGACAAACTGCGCGCAGGCGTATCTTTTGTCAGCGAAACCGTTTTCTCGCATGAATCCAAACTGGCGTTGATTCAGGAAGCCCTGGGTCACGGCTTTGCCGTGGCCTTGTATGTGGTAGCCCTGGACGACCCGCAGCGCCTGCTGCTGCGCGTTGAGCAGCGCGTCAAAGAAGGCGGCCATGCTGTGCCGCCCGAGCGCATCCTGGCACGCTATCCCCGAACCCTTGCCAACCTGGCCAAAGCCGTGCGGTTGGCCACGGCCGCCTACCTGTTTGATGCCAAAGAGTCTGAGCAGGGCGGCCCGGTGCTGGTAGCGGTGTGCCAGGGTGAGAACGTCAATGCATTGAGTCATCCTTTGCCGCAGTGGACGCAAAGGGTGTTGGGCGGTGTCGTTCAGTAGCGCTTTGAATTTTCAATTTGAAAACTGTATAAATATACAGTAACATGGTGCTTTGAATGCCTGCACCATGTCACGTCTTTCTTCCGTCCTTGTCTCGCACAACATCTGGCACGCCGACCAAATGGGCGTGGGTACGGGTGAATCAGATGCGGTTTGTGCTACTGGATTTGTAGCGCTAAATGACCATCTGCCGGGCGGTGGATGGCCTTTAGGGTCTATGGTGGAAGTCTTGCAAGCGCAGGCTGGCCAGCAAGACTGGCAATTGTTGCTGCCTGCGCTCAGTGTGCTGTGCGCTGCAAAACCTGTTTTGTTGGTCGGCGCGGCCAACCGCCTCTTGCAACCCTTTGGCCCTGGCTTGGCTGCGAGAGGGCTGAACGCCCAGCGCCTGTTGTGGGTGGACAGCTCCGACCCGGCTGCCCAACTGTGGTCGGCAGAGCAGGGCCTGCGCTGCCCATCTCTCGCTGCTGTGCTGGCCTGGTTGCCGCAGGATCGTCGCGTCGCCATGCCCGCCTTGCGCCGCTTGCATCTGGCGGCACAAACCCATGGACATGCACTGTTTGTGTTCCGGCCCTCAGTCGTGGCCCAAGACTCCAGTCCTGCGCCATTGCGGGTTTTGCTGGAGCCACAAGCCGCAGACAGTACTGCAGACGCCTCTATGCGTTTGCGCATCCTCAAGCGGCGCGGGCCACCGCTCATGCAAGCCTTGGACTTGCCCGCCCAGCCCGATGCCATTTCGGTTTTGCTGGCGGCCAGTCGGGCACGGCGGCAAGCGGATCGGACTAAGCCTTTGCCGATGTCTGCGCAGCATGGCAAGGTGATCCATCAGCCTTGGCAAGCGGCAGAATTCAACACCGCATTGTCATGAGTTTGGTTTTTCAGCGCAGATGCAAAAATGGCCTGCATCAGCAGGCCATTTCTTTTCACGCTACCCCAACCCTGTGGGTTAGGCTGCAGACATCAACAGTTCAAGTTCACTTAGCAACCACTTCAACCCGACGGGCTTCTGCGGCAGGGCCATCGGCCTGCATTTGCTCTGGTTTTTGTAGCGTTACCTGATCATCTGCCACGCCTGCGGCCTTGAGTGCTGCTGCCACAGATTGGGCACGCTGCTTGGCAAGTTCGGCGTTCTTTGCTGGGTCGCCACTGGCATCATGAAAGCCGCTGATCACTGCTTTTTTGCCGCCTTTGACGGCTGCAATCACGTCTGCCAAGGCCTTGTCGCCGTCGGCGGCCAAGTCTGCTTTACCTGATGCAAAGTAGAACTTGACGACGCCGTTGTCGATCTTCCAGCTGGCAGCGTCCGCTGCGGCAGCCACAGCCGCTGCAGGAATTGCTGGAGCAGAGACCGCTGGCGCATGGGCTGCGGGTGCGGTGCCGCCATGAACTTGCATCATCACGGGGACGATCAGCAATGCCACGATATTGATGATCTTGATCAATGGGTTCACAGCAGGGCCTGCCGTGTCCTTATAGGGATCACCCACTGTGTCGCCGGTCACTGCAGCTTTATGGGTCTCGCTGCCTTTGCCGCCGAAATTGCCGTCTTCAATGTACTTTTTGGCATTGTCCCAAGCACCGCCGCCTGTGCACATGGAGATGGCCACAAACAAGCCGGTCACGATGGTACCCATCAGCAAACCACCCAAGGCAGCTGGTCCGAGCAGCAAACCAATGAGAATAGGCGCAACCACGGGCAGCAATGACGGAATCATCATTTCCTTGATGGCAGCAGTAGTCAGCATGTCAACGGCTGCGCTGTAGTCGGGCTTGCGTTTGCCAGACATGATGGCACCGTCTGCAAACTGGCGACGTACTTCCACCACCACTGAGCCAGCTGCACGGCCCACGGCCTCCATGGCCATCGCACCAAACAGGTAGGGAATCAAACCGCCAATGAAGAGGCCAATGATGACCATGGGGTTGGACAAGTCAAAGGTAATGGCGCTGCCATAGGCTTCCAGCTTATGCGTGTAGTCGGCAAACAGCACCAGCGCAGCCAATCCGGCAGACCCAATGGCGTAACCTTTGGTGACGGCCTTGGTGGTGTTGCCCACGGCGTCGAGCGGGTCGGTCACGTCACGCACGCTCTTTGGCAGTTCAGCCATTTCAGCAATGCCACCGGCGTTGTCAGTGATGGGGCCATAGGCGTCCAGCGCCACCACAATGCCAGCCATGCTGAGCATCGACGTCGCGGCAACGGCAATGCCGTACAAGCCAGCCAGTTTGAATGCCACAAAAATAGCAATACAAACAAAAACCACAGGCCATGCCGTGGAACGCATGGATACGCCCAAACCTGCAATGATGTTGGTGCCGTGGCCAGTGGTTGATGCCTGTGCAATGTGCTTCACAGGTGCGTACTGGGTTCCGGTGTAGTACTCCGTCACCCACACGAGCGCACCGGTCAACACCAGGCCAACGGCGCAAGCGCCAAACAAGGCCATCTGCGTTCCAGAGGCTTTGATCGCGTTGTCAGGGATCAACGAGGTCGTGACAAAGTAAAAAGCGATCAGTGACAGTGCACCTGCCACGCCCAAGCCTTTGTACAAAGCAGGCATCACGTTCTTCATGCCAGGCGAGGCCTTGACGAAGAAGCAGCCGATGATGG